>ERZ894209.1099-NODE-1099-length-9704-cov-17.625661_pt1 | contig 9704 bp, 9 predicted proteins | sample MGYA00380288_ERZ894209 | MGnify/ENA primary metagenome ERZ894209 (study PRJEB32331, sample SAMN06328482) | human gut metagenome | biome: human gut microbiome; feature: stool | host: Homo sapiens | collected 2013-12-13 ... | reverse complement strand
ATATTGGAGAGTGCGCTATGAAAGCACAATGCCTGTTGAGGCAAGAGGAAGTTTTAATACTAACAATGGAAGAAAAATGCAGTTTAAAAGCGGCTATGGTCAAAACTTCAGAAAATCTGACAATAAAGCTGTAACTGTTTATTACAATAAAAATTCTAACACATCAGGTATTTTAAAGACATACACTTCAAATTCAGGTGATGTTGAAATTGAACTGTATAAAGATATTAATAACGGTAATTATGAAAGAAGGATTTCAAAAAAGGTTAATTCTTTGCTTAAATGCGATATATATTGCGTAAGAGATTTACCGGAGCTGCTTGTTATTTATGAAAAACCGGGTGATTTTAACGGCACAAGATATATGTATAAATTTAATAACAAGTCGGAAAGAATTTACAGAAATTCTTTAGTTAATGGTGAACTTAAACGCGATCACACATTAACATACCAAAATGTTTTAGAAAATCCTGATGCTTATCCTATTGAGCTATTTATGATTGTCAACAGAAATCTTAGAGGTAATTCTAATAAAGAACTTATAAGCAATCTAATTAATCTTAAATAAGCTTATCTAAAAACTTTGTCAGTGCAATTTTGACGTGTGCATAATTTAACCCGCCCTGCATATAAGCAACGTAAGGAGCACGCATCGGACCGTCAGCAGAAAGTTCAATAGTTGAACCTTCAATAAAAGTTCCTCCTGCCATAATAACCTTGTCTTCGTATCCCGGAATATATTCCGGAATTGGGGTTACATAGCCGTTAACAGGTGATAATGACTGTATTGTTCTGCAAAACTGTTCCAAAGGTTCGGGAGAACCGAAGATTATGTTTTGGATTATATCAGTGCGTTTTTCATTATATTTAGGTGCGCTGTCATATCCTATTTCTTCAAATATTTTAGCCGCAAGAACAGCACCTTTAACAGCATCACAAACGACTGAAGGCGCCATAAAAAGACCTTGAAACATTAATCTGTGCTGATTAAACATTGCTCCGCCTTCACTTCCGATACCCGGTGCAGTTAACCTGTTTGCAGATTTATCTACATATTTGGCTTTACCTGCAATATATCCTCCTGCTTCAACAATTCCGCCTCCCGGATTTTTGATTAACGAGCCTGCTATTAAATCAGCACCTGCTTCCAGAGGCTCTCTCGAATCTACAAATTCACCATAGCAATTATCAACAAAACAAATGCAATTAGGATTTTTTGATTTTACTATTTTGCAAATTCTTTCTATATTATCAATTGAAAGTGAATTCCTTGTTGAATAGCCTTTTGAGCGCTGAATTAACACCATAGTAACTGTTTCATCAATCATTTCTTCAAGTTTTTCATAATCAACTTCGTTATCTTTTAAAGGTACTTCATCATACAAAACCCCGTGAGCGATTAGAGAATCTTCTTTAGTAGCATCATCGCCTGCAGTACCTATAACTTCCTGCATAGTGTCATAGGGAGAACCCGCAGCAGATATTAATTTGTTTCCGGGCCTAAGGTTTCCGAACAAGCAGCAGGCAAGAGTGTGAGTGCCTGATGCAAAATGCACCCTTGCTATGGCCTTTTCTGCTTTAAAGACGTCGGCAAACACTTTATCAAGAACTTCTCTGCCCAGATCATCATGCCCGTAACCTGAAACAGTATAAAAATGTTCCGGTGCAACTTTGTTTTCAACAAAGGCATTTAACACTTTTTCCTGATTGTAATCTCTTATATCTTCAATTTGTTCAAACTCTTTTACTAAGCTTTTTTCGGCTGCTTTTATTCTTTCTCTGCTATTCATATTTTCCTCGCCAATTCTGTTTTACTTTATGATATTGCAATCAAGATGAATCGTCAATGCGGTTAGTGGAATCGGTTAATTGTTTCTTATAAATTATTTAATAATAATTGTAATATGAAAAAATTATTACTGTTATTGATTTTATTTACAATGCCTGCTTTTGCGGGAAGCTATGGAGTTTATACGCCTGATAATTATTCTGCTGATGATGTTCAGGAGGATGAACGTATATTATTCATTCTTGATTTTTCTAACAGTATGTCAGAATACCTTGATGGCAGAAGGAAGGTTGATTTGATGATAGATACCATGAAATCTCTTTTGCCTAATATGAATAAAAATATTTCTGTCGGTTTAAGAGTATATGGTCACAGAATGGGCCTTACCCCGTTTGAAGCGTGCAGAGCATCAACCCTTGTTTCTCCAATTGCTGTTGCAAACGGCATTAATATCAGAAATTCTTTGCTGGATATAAAGCCCAGAGGAATGACACCGATTACATATTCTTTAAAGCAGGCTGTAAAAAATGATTTCCTAGGATTTACGGGGAAAAAACATATTATACTTCTTACTGACGGAGGCGAAAACTGTGATGAAAGCCCTTGCAGTTATGTTCTTGAGCTGATAAAAGTAAGAAAAGATGTCAAAATAGATGTTATAGCTTTCAATATTGATGATGAAGATGATTTATCCCAGTTGGAGTGCACCTCTCTGGTAACAAGCGGAAAGTTTTATAACGCAAATACTGCAGCAGAGCTTGCAAGAAGTTTAAACAACAGTGTTAACTCCGTTAAGACAGTGGAAGCTCGTATTATTGAAAATCCTTAAATTTAGCGGCATCCTGCATCTTCACTGTCAATTTTTCCGTCAAAATTGTTATCTACCCCGTCCGTGCACGAACCTATTGAGTATTTCCCTTCAGCTCTTACACCTTGCTTCAAATATTTATCTGGGATTTTCTTCCAAAGATATTCGAAAAATCCTTTGTAATGTCTTGCAAGTCTTTCGTCTTCAACGATTAATACATTCTCGTCATTCTTGTTTTCACCGCTGTTAGAAAAATTCATTGAACCTGCAATAATATATTTATCGTCAATTATAATACTTTTTGAATGGACTTTGCCTGCATAATTTTCAACTTTTACCGGGATGCCTGAAGTTCTAAGGACTTTTAATTTATTTCTTTTCCCTGATGTATTTGTTGCATCAAGAATTATTTTCACATCAACGCCGCGCTGCTTTGCTCTGATTAACGAATTTGTCAGCCCGTCATGAGTAATTATGAATGCAGGAATATAAATATATTTCTTTGAAGTTTCTACTAAAGGAATTATGTTATTGGTTATTATTTTGTCTTTAGGTGAGAAAAGAGGTGTAAGAATTGTTTTTCCAAGCATTATACTTCTATGATTATTATTGGATTTCAAGCTGCTGAATTTCCCGTTCATCATTTGATTAAATTCTTCCGTATAAATTTCTGCAGCTTGTTGTGAATTTATGAAAAATATACAGTTTGTGTTAAATCCTGAAAAGCCTGTTGATGAAAAGTTCATAGAGCCTGTTATAACGCTTTTGTTATCAAAAATCATGAATTTGTTATGCATAAGAAATTTAGGAGAATCTCCGGAAATATTATCGGCAAGTTTAAGAATATATGATGTTTCAGGATAATAACTTTTAGTACTGATATCATAAACTACTCTGACTTTAACCCCGCGTTTTTTGGCATTGTTAAGAGCATTTGTTACTGCTTGAATATTATCATAGCCGTAAAGAGCAATATCAATTGAATTTTGTGCAGAATTTATTCTGTTAACAATCTCTTTACAGGCAGGAGAGTTGCAATTTCTGTCAGGTTTTAGCTGTGTTGTGTGATCGGTAAGAAACATTTTAACACTACCGTTTGAAATTAACAAAGGATAATTTGGAACAGTACGCTCGATTTTTACAGAACCTTTATGAGATTTTTTATCAATATGACAGAATTTGCAGGGCTTGGCATCTTCAGGAATCTGCTTTTTAGGAATAATAACGGCATCGTGAGCAATTATTCCGTATTTGCAGTCAAGAGTGTGGAATTTATTGCTTTTATGATTAAGAATTACAAGGTTGTATTTTCTTGCCTTTGCAAGCTTCTTTTTAAAATTTAAATCCGAAAAAGGTTTACCATTAACAAATCCTAAACCTGAATTTAAAAGTTTTTCCCTGTATGATTCTTTATTTAAATAAATATCTGCATACTTACAATTTTGGTCCTTTTCTCCTGTAAATTTTAGTTTAACATTTTTATTACTCAATATACCTTCTGCAAATTCATCGGTTAGGTAGCCGAGTTTCAAACTGTCTTCAAGTGAAATATTAAGTGCTTTTGCCAAATCTGATTGGTTTTTGGCAATATTTGCAGTAAACGCTTGAACATTTGGAACGCAGACAGTTTCTCCGTCATCAAAGATTTTGTTTCCGTTCATATCAACTTCAACAATTGAGGGCTCTATAACATTTAGAATTGTTTCTTCTGATTTTCTGCATAGTTCAAAACCCGTAAAGGCTGAAAATATCCCTAAAATAAGTATTATAATTATGATTTTATCGGATTGCATATTCTTTTTTATAATTTGTTATTTCAAAGCCGAGACGTTTAATTTTGTCTTCAAGTTCTTTGTTTTGTGTTATAAGAAATTCTTTGTAGTGCTGATTTCTTGTAGGATTTGCATAGTGGCACGGATGGATTAACGCTTCCGCGACACAGTCTTCTTCCAATGCCTTAAGACCGTATTCAACGGTTAAGTTATCCATTAGCCCTGTATAGCCTACACCGATAAGATAATCATTGGTTTTAAGCCCGTATTCCTTTAATACTTTAATATTTTGTGCTGTAAAATTATTTAACAGCAATATTTTCAAAATATTAGGCGGGTACTTTAAATTTAAATGTTTTTTCAAACTGGGAACAAAATATAATTCTTCATGCTGTGTTCTAACATAAGGAATGTTGTATTCTTTTGCTAATTTAGCAGTAATTTTAAATATATTCGGAATAGCATGAGTGTGAACATGAGAATCCAAATGGTCAACTTTTGTATAATTCATTACAGTTTCAATCTGTGTACGGAATTCGTATTCTACCTGTTCCAGAAATTCACGGTTATTTGATTTTAAAATGAGTGACAAATATCCCTGATTAAATTTTCCGCGTTTGTTTGTCAAAAGTTTTGATTTCGTAAGAGAACGTCCTTCAATAATATTTAAATGTACACCTATTCCTAAGTTAGGGCATTCGGGAATTATTTCATTGACGGCTGCGTTAAAGGCTTTGCCGTTAGCACAAAGGCTGGCACTTGATAAAAAACCGTTGTGATAACCGTCTAATACCGCTCTGTTAAAAGCTTTTGACATTCCAAAATCATCTGCATTAAGTATAAATTTTTTGTTACTCATTAAAAAAAATTCCTTGCTTTAATAATGAATATATTATAATATAAAATGGTTGCTTTTGGCAAATTATCGAGAGAGGTATTATGGAAAAACCCAGATTAGCAATTATTGTTCCGTGTTTTAATGAAGAATTATGTGTAAAATCAACTGTTGAACAGCTGTTAAATGTTTTAAACAAGCTGGTTTCTGATGAAAAAATTAAACCTGACAGCTACATATATCTTGTTGATGACGGTTCTGTCGATAAAACCTGGAAGATTATTGAAGAATTCCATAATAAGAATAAACTTATAAAAGGATTGAAATTTGTAAGAAACTTCGGCAACCAAAAAGCATTGTTAGCAGGTCTTGACTGCGTAAGAGCTATCGGATGCGATTGTGCTGTTTCAATAGATGCTGACTTGCAGCAGGATGAGTGGGCTATTGAAAAATTTGTTGATGAATATATGAAAGGTGCTGATATTGTTTCAGGCATAAGAAACGATAGAAAAACGGATTCTTTCTTTAAAAAAATTACTGCCTTAATGTTTTATAAAACCATGAACATCTTAGGTGCTAAAATTCCACCTAACCATTCGGATTACAGGCTGGTAAGCAAAAGAGCATTGAACATTCTTGAACAATATCCTGAAAAGTATTTATTTTTAAGAGGATTTTTCAATGAAGTAGGTTTAAAAACAGCTTATGTGAATTTTGACGTAAAACCAAGAATGGCAGGAGAGTCTAAGTTTAATTTTGTAAGCCTTATGGGATTGGCTTTAAACGGTATCACATCATACAGTGTTGTGCCTCTCAGATTTGTTACTGTTTTAGGATTTTGTATGGCATTATTCGGCTTTTTAGTCGGTGTAGAAACAGTTATTGAAAAAATATTCTGGCATAATTCTCCTAACGGCTGGGCAACTACTATTATTCTATTATGCGTATTTGGAGGAATACAGCTGTTTTGTCTTGGGTTAATCGGTGAATATGTCGGACAGGTTTACAGGGAAGTAAAAGCAAGACCAAGATACATAAAAGACATCGAGCTTAAATAACCTCCTTTTAGTTGTCATTGTATAAATATTTATAAGCACAACCTAAATTATCATACATACCGCCGTCTCCGTCTTTACATGAAGGATAATTTTCAACAGTAAGGTCATAGCTTTTATAAGGTGTAATACTTGTATTAATTATTACAAATGTGAATCTGTCTTTTCCGAATTTATTAGGACGTTTAGGTCCGTTTGTATCTATGCATATATATGCATTTATTCTATCAGCAGTCCTTTGCCATTCCATATCAAAATCATAAACAATTCCATCTGCACTTACAGTGCAGTAATGCTGCTCTCCGGCATTGGTTATAGTACTATCTACCCAGCAATTTGCAACACCGCCTCCGTTTGGTACCCAAAGCTCACTGTTTATCAGCTTTAATTCAGACTTAAACATATCTCCCAAACATTTGGAATCATTTGTCGGACACATTGACACAGCATCCATTCCTTGCTCTCTTACAATATTCATATATGCCTGATTTAATACAGAATAAGCTTTTTTCATAGCAGTAATATTTGCTTTTTTTTGATAATTACCCATTAAACCTGGCATAGTTAATGAAGCAACAACTCCAATAATGCCTAGTGTTACTAAAACCTCAGCTAATGTAAACGCCGAGCAAAGTCTGCTTTCTAATAATTGTTCTTTTATCATACACGTTCTCCTGATGTTTCCATATGGAAACACATATATAAAATAATACATATATAATCTCAATATGTCAAGGGAAGGTTTGATGGGCGATATTGATAAAGAACAAACTTACATAAAAGAATTTGGAAAAAGCTTAAAATCGCTCAGGATAAATGTTGCCCAAAAAAGTTTGAGAATATTTGCATACGAAACCGATGTACCTTGCGCAACATTAAGCAGAATTGAAAATGGTCAGAGAATAGCTAATTTAGTAGTATTAAAAAAGATTGCATCAGGTTTTGATTGGAATGTAAGTGAGTTAATCAGCAGAATAGAAAGAGATATTCCTGATAATGTAAGTTTTTTTGATTTATAAAATAAAAAACCGTGCCACTGTCTATCGAATTCGCTAAATAAAGTCTTTAAGTATATTATCTCTTTTTAAGAATACAACACCCGCAAGGATTGTCTTAGTGCTGCTATGTTTCCATCCTGACACGGTTCGACAGCTTACGCCATCATATCCTTAAACGTCAACAATAATATAATTATCAAAATTATTTACCGGACCCTCACAACAGGCTCTGCACCCCGCATAAACTTCGGGTCGAGGGATTGCACTTCCCCGTGGAGCACGGCTGAATATATTTTAACACAAAGATAAGAACAGGCAAATTAATATAAATTAATATTTAGATTGCGCTCTGGCAATATTATATTTATTATATATATTAATCAAGGAGCATTATGAAAGAAGTATTAAAAGAATATTATTCACCTGATTATGAAGAGTTGTGGGATAATTGCACATTTATATTTGATACAAGCGTCTTATTAAATTTATATAGATTTAATGATGAAACAAAAGAAATATTTTTGGATGTAATTGAAAAAATCGGTGAAAGAAAATGGATACCTTATCAGGTAGGTTACGAGTATCATAATAATAGAATTAATGTAATTAAAGAAATAAACGACAAGGCTGAAGAATTAAAAGCAGGTGTAGAAAAAGACATTGCTAATATTGAAAACAAGCTAAAGACACTATTTGAACGCACAAAAGATGTAAAGAGAGATAGAAATAATACATTAGAGAAGCTTGAAGATGCTAAAAAGGTAATAAATCGTAGTATATCTAATTCTTGTAAAAAAGCAAAAGAAAAATTTGACAAATTAAACTCAAATGATGATATTAAAGATAAAATTACAGAATTATTTTACAAAAAAATTGGAAAACAATATTCTGAGGAAGATTTAAAAAAATTATATGAAACTGCAGCAGAACGTTTTGAAAAGAAAGTTCCGCCAGGATATAAAGATATTGGCAAAGACGGCAATGCTAAATATTCTGATTATATAATATGGAAAGAAATTTTAGATTACGCTAAAGAACATGATAAATGCGTGGTATTTGTTACTGCTGATGAAAAAGAAGATTGGTGGCTTATAAATAACGGTAAAAAATGCTGCAGTCCGCAATTAAAAAAAGAATTTTATGATAATGTTAACAAAGAATTTCACATGTATACCCCTGAAAGGTTCTTGGAAGAAGCGAAAAAATACTTTAAATTAAGATATTCAGAAGATGTTATTGAAGAAGTAAAACAGGTAAGGCGCCCTATAAGTTCTGCAGAACCTACTCTGAAACCTTTAGCTAGCTTTTTTCCAAAAAGTCAAGATAGAGAGTTTGCTGAATTCAGATATCGTTTTTTATATATTTTAAGGAACTCTGATAACAAACGTGAATTTATGGATTTAATTAGATATTCATTTGACATAACAGGAAATGTATACCATAAATATAATTTATCAGAGTTTTATGATAACTACAAAGATGAAAATCTTGCCAGAACTGAAATTGAAAAAACAATTGATAGATTATTTCTTTTTCTCATGAGAAGGAAAAATTATGTTGACCGCGAAAATAACGAAAACAATGATATAAATGACTATTAGTCCATAAGCTTGGTTATTAATACAGGCAAGTCATTATAAAACAACGGGACTGAATTGGTTTTTGTTGTCCAGCCGGTCCAAATTACTCCCGGATATGTTTTTCCGTTAAGGTTGCTAAGCATATCTTCAAAGTTTGATTTTTGAGATTTTATAATTTTCAGGTCTGTTAATTTGCCGATGTCGCCAAGATTTATTACTGTATATTTACCTTCTTCTTCAAACGATTTTTTTGCATTTTGAATCTGATTATATACCCATTTAATTCTTTCGTTTCTTCTTATATTTCTGTGTACTGTTTCACCTTTACTGTTTATACGCGTTGTAATTTCAGAAATATCCTTTGTTTCAATTCCAAGTTCTTTAAAGTGTTCCATTAAAGCGGAAGTTAATTCTTCAAGACCGTCTTTGTGAGTGTTAGTGATAATCAAACCTGATTTAAGCTTTTTAGACTTTGCAATATTATTGTCACCTAAATTAATTGCTTTAAGCGGATATATTATTTTTTCTTTTAATTCGCTGACAGTTTTTTCGTATTTTGTCAGTTTATTTAACCCCTTTGATTTTTCAGCTAATTCTACTATGCTTTCAGGAAGCTTTTTGCGGCCTTTAAGGTTAATCAAAGTTACAGCAACGGCAATAAGTGCAAGAGATGCTGTTATTGCTTTAAAACGGTTGTTATCCTCTTTTCTTAATCCATTGTGCGGCTTTGCAGTATACAAGAAGGGATAATTATTAATTTCATTATCTCTTTGCTGAATACCCTTAAAACTAAAAGAAACCGGTAGAACTTTCATAGTATTATTTTAAGTCCTTCAATAAAAATTTTTGTTAGTTTATTAAGAAAAG
>ERZ894209.1094-NODE-1094-length-9736-cov-70.937816_pt1 | contig 9736 bp, 10 predicted proteins | sample MGYA00380288_ERZ894209 | MGnify/ENA primary metagenome ERZ894209 (study PRJEB32331, sample SAMN06328482) | human gut metagenome | biome: human gut microbiome; feature: stool | host: Homo sapiens | collected 2013-12-13 ... | reverse complement strand
CATACGAGATCAGCCTCGGTCTCGTGGGCTCGGAGATGTGTATAAAGAGACAGGATTTCAGCTCATTCAGTTTCTGCTGCAAGTAAGTGACGAAATAGTCTTTATCCTCTGTGTCCGGCTTGATAAACTTAAACGGCAAGTCGATGTTCAATAAGTCAATTCCTCCGGCATTGTCGTCCTTGTTCTTCACGCTTGCTGCTCCAGTCATCAACAGAGAGCCTACGATAATGTCCATACGCTTGTGCGGTGCCAGCAATACCTGACGGTAATCGTCATAGATGAAGTCCACGATGTCACGCATGGCTGCTTTCTGGTCTTCCGGTTTGGCGGCATTATACTTATCTATCAAGTCCTGCAAGTCAGACAAACGGTCGATTGAGATTTGATAGCGGTCACCCAAATAGGCAATCTCACCATATCCGGAACCGATATTCCTGCGTTCACGGATAGGCTTTTCGCCATAACGGGAGTTGATGGAACCAGCCATCACGCCAGTAACCTGACCGATGTAGTCTTTAAATACACGAGTAGTAGTCCTACGGAAGCCCAAATACTGCTGCCAATAAATTGTGTCCTTTCTTGTCTTGAGGACACGCTGAATCACTGCATTTACAATGTTCGGGTCATTAAACAATGTATGAATAGTTAGCATCATATATTAGTCCTCCTTTCTTTATTTTGCCATTATACCTGCGTTTTTCAACGCTGTCAATAATCCGTTAAAGTTTTCTACCGACACCGTACCAGATGCATCATTCACTTTGGCTGCCTGCTTTACACCTCCAAAAGCAGAAGTCGTAGCTGCTGTTAAAGTATACTTGTTAGCTTGTGCTGCAACCCCATCCAATTTGGCTTTATCTTCCTTACTCATCAAACCGTCCTGACTAGAAGAAGCCTTAGGAATAGATACGGCTTCTTTTTCTTGTTTGACATCCAAAGCGTTAAACTGGAAGTGCGGCATATTCGCCTTGTCAATATCTGCGAAAGGCATTACCAGCTTGGTCGGTTCGATTTCAAACGCACGCATCAAAAGGGAAACCAATACTATGCCATCCTCTACCTGCTTCCTTTCATACAGAGCTGAATTTGCGATAACTTTGGGCGTTGTACCGTCTGCGGCTGTCGCTTCGTAAAGAACTGTTCCAGCTTCTAGATTTTCTCCAAAGTCTGCCGCTAACGTCAGCTTATCAAAAGCTTTGTCAGCCTTGTCAATAGCGTTGATTGTCGCTCCATGCGCACCGTTACCCAAGTGCATACCTTTGTAAGCCAAAGAACGTTTCTTGATTTTCAATGTGGTATTGGAGCCTGTCGTAAACTTCTCATATACTTCCACACGGATAGCCACTTGGGATGTTTTCTTCACCAAGTCAGCTGCAATCGGTGTGAATGAGGGCAAGTACGAGCCGACAACGAGATTGGTTGTGTCCAACTTGTATGGACCTCTGCGTCTGCGTCCGGTTTCTACGTCGTAGCGTTCTTCCTGCTCAACTTCCGGTTCAAGATTATACTTAAATCCTGCTGCCATAAAATCACTGTTTTTGTTGTTCTACAATTTCTTTAGTGTCGTCTGCAATCATTTTCGCAAACGCCTGAGTCTCATTCTCCAGTTCTTTTTTTGCTGTATCTGGAGGAACTACACCCTTAAAGCCGTCATTCGCAAACTCCTGCTTCAAGTCCTTGAAGTATGCGTCCAAGTCCTCATCGTCCTTAATGGCGCATCGTTTGGCGTAGTTTTCGGGAATACCATACTCCTTTGCCTTTGCCAAAATCTGCTGGCTACGTGTTGCTTGAGCCTTTTCCGCTTCAAACTGTGTTAACTTATCAGAAAGGTTCTTGTTGGAATCAATTAAAGCTTGCGCCCATGCAGACACATCGTCTTTATTCTCTTCCGTTTTGGTGGTTGTGGTAGTCTCGATTGGCTTACCGTCTTTAAGGTTATGTTTCTTCTCGTAGTTGGAAACTGCGGTCTTGGAAGCATTCCCAGCACGGAAATCACCATAGGAATTAAACACATCCGAAAAGCTGATACCCTCAACAATTGAGTTTACTTTTGTCTCGTCCGTTACACCCTCTGCCTTTTTGGTGGCAATGCGGGTAAGAATAGCAGTGTCCACCCCAGCGAATTTCTGTTGTAGCCCTGCTAAGATTTGTTCTAGGATTGTCATACCGTATGAATTTGATTTATAAATTTCTACGGTAAATTTCGCTATTAATAAGCTGTGTAAGAAATTATCAGATAGATGATACACGACAATCGTTTTATTGTCGTAAAATGGTATAAAAAAAGGCGTGAAACCGAATGGAATCACGCCTAATATGATTAGATGATATATTATAAATTCACTTCAAGTTCTTTTCCTATTTAAGGCAAAGTATATATTTTGAAGCTGATGAAGATAGGTTATGGGCTTTTCAAATAATACGTTCTCTTCATTCGTTTTTATAAAGTAACTTGGAGTATCAAAATAGGAACGAATAAACTCGATATTATTGACACTATATATATAGCCCTTTGAGTCTGAATACAATTCTGTAAAACCGCACTTCAAAAGTAATTCCTCTGTAAGAAGTATAGGCTCAAGAAGATGATAATCATATTGGTTATGATTCCCCTTTATACTTACCAAATAATTGTTAATAGCAAAAATCTCTCCAATTACAGATTCTTTTCCACTATCATTTTAGGGAAAACATAGTTTCCAATTCTTAATTCCTTAACATCTATCATACACCTAACACTATATTAGCATCAATATTTAGCTTTCGGCTTATCTCACGAGCAACTTTCAAAGTTGGTTCACATTTACCGGATATATAATCACTTAGCCGTGAAGGGCTGACACCAACCAACTTTGCAAGTGATTTTTGATTAAGCCCCATTTCGTACATACGAAGTTTAAGAACATCCACAAGTGTTGGTTCTCCCAATGCAAAATGTTCTTCGGAATAATCAGCAACCAAATTAGAAAGAAGCTCCAATTCTATACTATTGGGGTCATTCAAAGGAGTATCATCTTTCACTAATGGAAGAAGTTCCTCTACTCTTTTCACCACCCATTCATATTGGGCTTGATTTTCTATCTTTGTCATAATCCTAAATATTAGCGCAATCTATTCTATCATATTCTTTATGAGTACCAATAAAGCGAATATACACAAACTGAATAGTAAATTTAATCACTACTACCAAACGATAGTTATTGCCTTTGATATTGAAAACATAGTGTTGATTACCTACATTATCAACGCTATTAAACGTTTTCTTAATATCGGCAAAACAGGTCCACTTGCTTCTTTTCACAATGGTAGTCCATTCTTGCAAAGCGACCTTTGAATCGGGATGATTCTCTGCATATTCTTTTAATGCTTGTTCGGTAAATATTCTCATTGGTTACTCAATTATCGTGTGACAAAAATATATATATAATTCTATAATTCAAAATTATATTCTAATATTTACAATTTAAAAAAGCAAAAAAATAGCGGCAACTCCAAAGAGTCACCACTAATTATTCTATTTCTCTTGTTACAAAATTATAAATCCCGTAATTCCCACACATCATAATAGAACAGATGGCATTTACCTGCAAAAGGAGCAGCTAACTGAAACAGATAGCTTTTTATATGCTCACAAACATATTTCAAAGCAGACTTATCTCCTTAATTATCCGACAGTTCAAAAAAAACTCCACTGTGTAGAACGTATCAATAAGCAGGGCATTTTACTCATGTATGATACTCAAAAACATTTTCGTAATTTGCCAAACACAATATTTATTTCTACATTTGAATTTTAACTAATTACACAATATCACCAAAATGTAAGTATATGAGAAAATTATTATTCGCCATGTTGGCATGTACAATTACACTTGCCTTTGCATCGTGCAGAGAAAAAAAGGCTAAAGACAAGGTTAAAGACCGTGTAGAAAATGTAAAGGAATCTGTTGAGGAAGCCCTCGAAGAGGCGCAGGACCAAATTGAAGAGGGAGCGGATGAAGTAAAGAAGGCTTTGGATGAAGCCGGCGATGAAATTGAAAAAGCCAAAGAAAAACTGGAATAGAAATTGCCGGAAAACTGTCCAAATATTCGCACAGTAAGGAACAGAACTCCATTTAACTTAGAAACATTATGAAAAAGATTAATTTGCTACTGTTTTTTCTCCTGCTTGCATGCGCTTTGCCTGCCCAGGATGGCATTTCCGTCTTTATCGGCAGAGCTAACCGCTACGCATCTGTAGAACTCTCTGACTACAGAAAGCGCCTATGCCTGGAATATAATATTTCAAACCATTCCTTAGACGATTACTACAGACGCTGTGGCAATGACTGGGGAAATGTGGGAATTGCACTTGAGATAGCCAGGACTTCAGGAAAAAAGATGCGTGATGTATGCGACTATTACAAGCGGTATCATCGTTACGGGTGGAACCGTATCCTTGTGGAGATTGGCATAAAGCCGGGAAGTATGTATTATAACCCTTTCTATAACAGAGTCCATCACCACAGTGACTGCTGGCATGAATACTATAATTCATACTGTGAACGCCATGACAAATTCCACCATAAGAAACACAAATACAAAAAGCCGAAAAAACACCACAAGAGACATTGTCGACACTACGACGATGACGATGATGATGACGACGATTAATCGGGGTTTGAAATCCAAGTGCTGAAACACCCGAAGAGAATGTGTGTGTGCCAAAACTAAAATCCGCTTACTATTTGTTTCTTTGTTTAGGCACGGATTACGCGGAAAACACGGATTTCACGGAAAAAGAATAAAGAAAATCTGTGAAATCCGTGTTTTCCGTATCTAAAAGAAATCGTCAAGTATATATTGACACATCCCCCTCTTCCTGTCATGAATAAAACAAGGGAAGCATTCTCTTTATTCCCAAATCTTGCTAACTTTGCCCGACTCAAAAACAATCAAGATTATGATGGAAAAAAAGAAAAAAAGAATCCTTTTCGGAGCACTGGCGGTTATTCTTTTCATAGGCATTGCAAGTGCGGGTACAATGTATTACTGCCTGTTCACTCCGCAATTTCATCCGCAAAAGACAGTTTATATCTACATCGACCGCGACGATACGACAGACTCCATATACAATAAGATAAAAGCACAAGGAAAGCCCAATAGTTTCAACGGTTTCAAATGGATGTCCCAATGGCGCGATTACTCCGGTAACATCCACACCGGACGCTATGCGATACGTCCCGGCGAGAACGTTTACCATGTATTCAACCGTTTCTACAGAGGATACCAAGCCCCCATGAACCTGACCATCGGAAGCGTACGCACTTTGGACAGACTGGCGCGTAACGTAGGGAAACAACTGATGATTGATTCCGCCGAAATAGCCGGAGTGATAAATGACTCTCTGCTCCAGCAACGGCTGGGATACAGTAAAGCGACAATAGCCTGCCTTTTCATACCCGAAACCTACCAGGTATATTGGAACATGAGCGTAGAGGATTTCCTCGAACGGATGCAGAAAGAACATCAGAAGTTCTGGAATCGGGAACGGCTCAATAAAGCGAAAGCCATCGGCATGACACAGGAAGAGGTATGCACCCTCGCTTCCATCGTTGAAGAGGAAACAAACAACAACCAGGAAAAGCCCATGATTGCCGGCCTGTACATCAACCGTATCCACGCCGGCATGCCGCTGCAAGCCGACCCTACCATCAAGTTTGCCCTGCAAGACTTCAGCCTGCGCCGTATTGCCAATGCACACCTCACCATCGATTCGCCCTACAACACCTACCGTAACCTCGGCCTGCCCCCCGGCCCTATCCGCATTCCCACCCCCATAGGTATAGACGCAGTCCTGAATTACACCAGGCACAATTACATTTATATGTGCGCCAAAGAAGATTTTTCAGGAACCCATAATTTTGCAGCCAACTACGCCGAACACATGAAAAATGCCAGAAAGTATTGGAAGGCGTTAAACGAAAGAAAGATTTTCAACTAATATCATAATAAAACAAAAGCAAAAAGCTATATTTGCGATTGTTACTAAAACCATGATTAACACTTAAACACTAAAAAATGAGCAAACAACTCTTACTTGGCGATGAAGCCATTGCACAGGCTGCATTAGACGCCGGCCTATCCGGTGTGTACGCCTACCCGGGTACTCCTTCGACGGAGATTACCGAATATATCCAGACAGCAGCGATTACTGCTGAAAAAGGTATCCACAACCGCTGGTGTTCCAACGAGAAAACTGCCATGGAAGCAGCTTTGGGAATGTCGTTCGCAGGAAAACGTTCACTGGTCTGCATGAAACATGTAGGCATGAATGTGGCTGCCGACTGCTTTATCAACTCCGCCGTGACCGGCGTTAAAGGCGGCATCATTGTCGTTGCAGCCGACGACCCCAGCATGCATTCGTCACAAAACGAACAAGACAGCCGCTTCTACGGTGACTTTGCATTGATTCCGATGTACGAACCGAGCAACCAGCAAGAAGCCTACGACATGGTTTACAACGGATTTGCCTTTTCCGAACAAACCGGCGAACCGCTGCTGATGCGTATGGTCACCCGGCTGGCACATTCCCGTTCCGGCGTAGAACGCAAGGCGCAACAGCCTCAGAACGAGGTTTCTTTCAGTGACGACCCGCGCCAGTTCATCCTGCTCCCCGGCAACGCCCGCAAACGCTACAAACTTCTGTTGCAGCATCAGGACGATTTTGTCAAAGCCTCGGAAAACTCACCTTATAACAAGTACATAGACGGTCCCAACAAAAAACTGGGCATCATAGCCTGTGGCATCGGTTATAACTACCTTATGGAGAACTATCCCGAAGGCTGCGAATTTCCGGTATTGAAAATCGGCCAGTACCCGCTTCCCAAGAAACAACTGATGCAGCTTGTAGAAGCCTGCGACGAAATACTCGTACTGGAAGACGGACAACCGTTTGTAGAAAAACAACTGAAAGGTTGCCTCGGCATCGGCGTAAAAGTCAAAGGACGCCTGGACGGCACACTGTCGCAGGACGGAGAATTGAATCCGGACAGCGTAGCACGCGCCGTAGGCAAAGAGAACAAAGCGGAATTCGCTGTTCCTTCACTCGTCGAAATGCGCCCGCCAGCCTTGTGCGAAGGTTGCGGACACCGCGATATGTACACCGTGCTGACCGAAGTGCTCCGGGCAGAATACCCCAGCCACAAGGTATTCAGCGACATCGGCTGCTACACCTTAGGAGCCAACGCTCCTTTCAATGCCATTGACTCCTGCGTAGACATGGGAGCTTCCATTACAATGGCAAAAGGCGCCTCGGATGCCGGAGTCCATCCTGCGGTTGCCGTTATCGGCGACTCCACCTTCACCCACTCCGGCATGACAGGCCTGTTGGACTGCGTAAACGAAAACGCCAACGTCACCATCGTTATCTCCGACAACGAAACCACAGCCATGACCGGCGGACAGGATTCAGCCGGAACCGGCCGTCTCGAAGCTATCTGTGCAGGTATCGGCGTAGCGCCCGAACATATCCGCGTAGTAGTTCCATTGAAGAAGAACTACGAGGAAATGAGGCAGATAATCCGCGAAGAAATCGAATACCGCGGAGTATCCGTCATTATTCCCCGCAGAGAATGTATTCAAACTTTAGCACGTAAGAAACGAAACAAGTAAAGCCATGAAAAAAGACATTATACTTTCCGGCGTAGGCGGACAAGGCATCCTCTCTATCGCTACCGTAATCGGGCAGGCAGCCCTTAAAGACGGATTATACATGAAACAGGCCGAAGTACACGGAATGAGCCAGCGAGGCGGAGACGTACAGTCCAACCTCCGCATCAGCGACCGGCCTATCGCTTCCGACCTCATCCCTACAGGCAAATGCGACCTTATCATATCACTGGAGCCCATGGAAGCGCTGCGCTATCTTCCCTACCTCAGTCCCGAAGGCTGGCTGGTAACGAACGAAGCCCCTTTCATCAATATCCCCCACTATCCTGCCGAAGAAGCTCTCAAAGCCGAACTTGACAAGCTTCCTCACAAGATTGTACTGAACGTAAACGAAGTAGCCAAAGAAGTGGGCTCTCCACGCGTTGCCAACATCGTGTTGCTGGGAGCTACCATCCCGTTCCTCGGCATTGATTATCAGAAGGTACAGGACAGCATCCGCGACATTTTCCAGCGTAAAGGCGAAGCCATTGTAGAGTTGAACCTCAAGGCCTTGGTTGCCGGTAAGGAAATTGCAGAAAACCTGATGTAAATCAAAATACCAATAACCATGAATGACAAATACTGGGAAGAAGAGATAGAAACCATGCCGCGTGAGGAGTTGCACAAACTGCAACTCCGGCGGCTTAGGAAGACAATCGGCATTGCAGCAAATTCCCCCTATTACAAACAAGTTTTTCAAAAGCACGGCGTTACGGCAGACAGCATCCGGTCGATAGAAGACATCCGGAAAATCCCGTTTACCACCAAAGCGGACATGCGCGCCAACTACCCTTTCGGACTTGTGGCCGGCAATATGCACGAAGACGGTGTACGCATCCACTCTTCCAGCGGAACCACGGGAACGCCCACCGTCATCGTCCACTCCCGGCACGATCTGGAGTCCTGGGCCAACCTTGTAGCACGTTGCCTATACGCAGTAGGCATACGAAAGACCGATGTTTTTCAAAACAGTTCCGGCTATGGCATGTTCACCGGAGGATTAGGTTTCCAATACGGAGCCGAGCGCCTGGGAGCACTGACCGTACCCGCCGCTGCCGGTAACAGCAAGCGGCAAATCAAGTTCATCACGGACTTCAGAACCACCGCCTTGCATGCCATTCCCAGTTATGCCATACGCCTGGCGGAAGTATTTCAGGAAGAAGGTATCGACCCGGCATCGACTACTCTGAAAACCCTCGTCATCGGAGCCGAACCTCATACGGACGAACAGCGCAGGAAGATTGAGCGGATACTGGGTGTCAAAGCCTACAACAGTTTCGGCATGACCGAAATGAACGGTCCCGGCGTTGCCTTTGAGTGTACCGAGCAAAACGGCATGCACCTTTGGGAAGATTGCTATCTGGTTGAAATCATCAATCCGGAAACCGGCGAACCGGTTCCCGACGGTGAGATTGGAGAGCTGGTACTGACTACCCTCGACCGTGAAATGATGCCATTGATACGCTACCGCACACGCGACCTTACCCGCATACTTCCGAGTACATGTCCCTGCGGACGTACGCATCTGCGCATCGACCGCATCAAGGGCCGCAGCGACGATATGTTTATCATCAAGGGTGTCAACATCTTCCCCATGCAGGTGGAAAAGGTATTGGTGCAATTCCCCGAATTGGGCAGCAACTACCTCATTACTCTGGAAACCATCAGCAATCAAGATGAAATGATTGTGGAAGTAGAGCTCAGCGACTTATCCACCGACAACTATATAGAACTGGAGAAAGTACGCAAAGCTATTTCCCGCCGACTGAAAGATGAAATCCTTGTCACTCCTAAAGTGAAGCTGGTCAAGAAAGGCTCCCTGCCTCAAAGCGAAGGCAAAGCCGTCAGGGTAAAAGACTTGCGGGATAACAAATAATATTCTACCGGTATGTCCAGTTTCAACCGTTAATGAAGCCGTGCCATACCGGTAAATATCCCTGCATTATACTCCCGAAACTCCCGGAATTTACTTCCCAAAAGCCTGGACTTTTCGGGTCAATGTAAAAACCTGAGGGGTAAATTTATAAATCGCTATCTTTGTCTCCAA
>ERZ894209.1085-NODE-1085-length-9810-cov-17.371912_pt1 | contig 9810 bp, 6 predicted proteins | sample MGYA00380288_ERZ894209 | MGnify/ENA primary metagenome ERZ894209 (study PRJEB32331, sample SAMN06328482) | human gut metagenome | biome: human gut microbiome; feature: stool | host: Homo sapiens | collected 2013-12-13 ... | reverse complement strand
GCCATAAAGGGTGGTCCGCCAGTTCCGTTTGTAAATTTATCATTTTGAACAGTTCCGACAAATTCTCTGTAAACGCCCGGTTTCACACTATAAGCCGCAAAACAAAATGTTCCACTTTTGCAAAACATTTTGTTCCAAAATCACACTTGTTAACACAATTCAAAATGTGATTTTAAATCCAATTTAAATATAGTTTTAATAAAAAAATAACCGACAATTAATGCCGGTTACCGTGATAGTATCTTATAGCCTCATTGACATATAATGATACTGATTGCTCCTTATCCAATATAGCTGCCACGTCCTCTTCTATCATAACAAGTATTCTTTTCACGCCATTAACCTTCGGTCTTCGGGGCACACCATTGCTGTCCAATATCCTATATATCGTTTGCTCAGACTTTATTTCCGTATCCTTCATTATTTCCTTGATAGCCATCCCGTCCTTATATAGGGACAATATATATAAATCTGATAGTGTAGAGAATTCAAATTGGATAAATGACAAGAATTGGATCGAAGTATTAACCATTGACTCTCTTGAAGAGGTTAAAAACGACTTGATGACAATACGACACATGTTGCAGGATGTGTCAATCAACAAGGTATATGATGAACTTTTGCTCGCCAATAAAACAATAGACGGAGTCGGAAATATTGTAAATGGAAATGGGATTGTTATAGAAAGAATTGATATACCGGCAGGAGAAGAGTATATCTATACCAATGCATATTCGGTTTATTTTTATAGAGATAATGGCACGCTGCTTGGCACGGTTAATATGGGTGCTTCAACGGGAAAGAATATTTCAAAAAGAGAGATACCATCAGAAGCATCATATTGCAGGGCTTGGAATAATAACGCAAGAGATTTTTATTATCTATCATTCAATGAGAATTTTATTCCGCTTGAATTCGGTATAACACAGCTTCCTGAAACTTATTTAGATAAAAATCTGATAACAAATGATAATCTTATTGATGGTTATAACAATGTAAATGGATCGTTACAGTCAAACGAAGCTTATAATACTACACGATTGATCAGAGTCGTTGACAACATAACATCTGTATTTACCAATGCATTTTCAGTCGCCGTGTATGCAGCAGATGGTACGTGGATTGGGTATAGGGGCAGTCAAACAAAAACCTTTAGGGAAGTGATGACAGGCGAAAAAAATTGGGAATATATAATTTTTAATTTCAACAGTGTGGACCCCCCGTTTGTCTCGTTGAATTATTACCCTTGCAACCCGCAAAATGTGAGAAATGTAAAGTTAGATAGAGATGAAATAATCAATATGGCGTATAAAGGGAAGAAATTTTGTTCATTTGGAGACTCGATCGTAGAACTGATCTCGTGGCAGAAGTATGTGTGGAAATATCTTCAATTCTCAACACATTATTGCCGAGGTATCGGAGGCTCCAAGGTTACATCCATTTCCCCACAAACCAAGAAAGTGGACGAAAATGGCTACTATAATGCCGCTCATCCCGAAGAAGGAACTATCACTATACAGGATAATATGTGTGGTGACGGCCGAATAAATACTATTCCGACCGATACGGATGTATTAGTCATATATGCCTCCGCTAATGATATCACGGCAAATGCCCAAATCGGGGAGCTTGACGATCAGGACGAAACTCATTTAAAATACGCCTATGGGCTAATGTTGAGAAAGATTATCAAAAGATTGCCGAATGCCAAGATATTCGCTTGCATACCACATAATTTTTATAACTCTCATAATAATGCTGATTATCCTTATAAAAATAATATAGGATTAACGATACAAGATTACGGGAGTGTGATAAGAGAAGTATGTGCAATATATTCCGTCCCCGTAATTGATGTAAATGCATTAAGTGGAATATCAACACTTAATATCACAACGTATTTGCAGGATCAGGTTCATCCAAATTCCGCAGGAGGCATGAAGATAGCTAACGTTGTTATTGATGCTTTAATTCAATATGTTCTCATGGATCTAACCAATCCTTACATCGAAGATACAAAAATGTAAAATTATGATAATTATGATAATTAAAAAGTTAATCACTAAAATAATGTTCCATCTGTCCATTGAAGTGCACCCGGATGCGGAATGGTTTTAATCATAAGGGCTGACCTACACCAAGATCAGCCCTTACATTATAGTTATATAATGGTCTACCATTCATAACATAAGTCTACACCTTGAGTGATTTCAAACTTTTAATCTATTTTCTACAAATATTTCAATATCTCAAGCATAGCATTAGCCATTCGAGTCCCTATATATTGATGCCCTATTCTGCCTGGGTGAGTATGGTCTATACTTCCGTTTTCGTGATGATATATCAAGTCACAATTTCCTTCTTGAGACATGGCGTCTGATGAACTGTCCAAAAAAGTACCACTGATCCATTGGGTATCTTTCCGAATTATAGTACGGATATGATTATATACCTCACAGTTCTGCATGTCAATAAATGGAATACTACATTCTCTTGCTACGGATTTTAAAGCCTCATTTCTTTTTTCATGGGTGTTCCCTGATATATTAGAATCAGGCTGTGGAGTATATTCTCCAAGCAGTATAATATGCGATGACGGCATTGATTTTTTTAAAGATTCAACAAATGTTTTAACTCTATTACGATAACCGTCATCATATTGGTCATTAATAGCACCTCCTAATAACACATAATCCGCATCTTTAAAATAAGTAATATCATCTATGGCAGAGGAAATAGACGGTCTGGAATCCGTATCTGTTACAAGTCCGCGTTGTCCAACTCCTATGTTTATACACTCCATTCCTAACTGCCAGCAACATATTGATGCCCATCCCATTGGAGCAAATTCACCTCCTGCCGTAGCTTCTGTAATGCTACTTCCTGCAATAACAGCCAGAGGCTGTTTTAATGTTACTTCAGACACTGTATAGGAATTAGAATACCGTAGCGAATACACTAATGATGAATTCTCTATTATGATTTCACGTTCAATCGCGCTGGCAAATTTAATCTGTGTATAGCTCCTCCATCCATTCTCTGTCAATATATCAATAGCCTTTTCTCCGAGTCTCATCCAGCCATTTCCTTCGTTGACAAGTATACTGATAGCAGTTTTTCCCCTGTGCCCTAATTCGATAGCGTCTCCATTGAACATGAATTTTAAAGGTAAAATTCCACCTCTCTGTCCTGATAAGGTTACTGTCTTGTCAACTGAATAGATATAACTTGTTTGATCTATTCCAATACGATGCTTGCCAAACAAGAATAAGGCTGCTGGATTAATCTTCCCATTTAAAACAAATAGTAATTCTTTGGCATCCTTAATTAATGGAAGAGACGGATAATTGTCGGAAGATTTACGGCTTTCAATTTGATAGCTTAGACGATATATTGTCGGATTAGGCATTAAGGACAGACTACCTGCCTGAGTCAAAGATATCTGTCCACTTTCCGACAATGATATGCCGTTTCCTACAATTAATTTATTCTGCTTAGTATCCAGATCTTCTTTAGTTGCAAATTTTGACGTATCTAATCCGTTTACGATAATATCAGGTGCCAGTTTTTTTTGCTCATACGGAATAAAGTATTCTTCGTAACGAGTGGGGGTATCATCAGATATCATAAGCACTCCATATTGTTTGTTCATCTCAAAATCGTTCACATCTACATTCCCCTTATACCAAGTATAAGCTATCTTACAATTCTCTTCAACTTGATATGGGAACGAAGGGAAGGCGGTATTGTTTATCCGCTCAACCCTGCCGTCAGAATGCCAAAGCGTAATAAATTGATTTGGATTATACCTAACCCAATTAACTCCAATTCCATCTGATACCGAAAGAAAATAACCGCATTGGATTATATTACCGGCGCTTACAGTTATAACCTCAGACGAAAGATAACTTTCATTTTCTTTAAATTCACCAGTATTTGCATCATAAAAACCAATCTTGCTGTTCTTATTCCACCAATTTATTGGATTGACCATTTCTATGGATATATCAGCTTTTTTTTTATCCAAATCTGACAGTTCCTGCCTTGTCGATAGATCCTGATCGTCAACTGAGATAATGTTTCCAGATATTAATATTCTATTACCCGGCAATAGTCGTTCTTGTTTAATCGACTCTTTGGTCAACATAAACTTGGTTTTTATAGATTCGGAGTTTAAACAGAACACAAGCAATGTTTTCGCTTCGGATGGAACTTCTAATCTTTCAAAATATAAGGGGGTATTTTCGTCTGCTTCCTTAATAGAAATCAACGTATTTTTATTAAAATCAGAGCTTGATTTATAAAATGCATAGACTGCTCTGTGGTAACTACCGGAATACAAGACTGTACCTCTATATATAAATATATTCCCAGCGGAACATTCTGTCTTATAAACAGCATGATTTTTACTGTTAGATGTTTTAACTTCTCCTGTATTAAAGTCTATATACTTGTTTTCACCTATTAGGCTAATTTCAGCCATATTCGAATACGCATTTGATTCGACCATTAGGCTATTGTCCAATCGTTCCCAATATGACGCATCTGATATATAATTAACATCAATGTTATATCCCTTATACTGATATGTTTCGGTCACGCCTTGCATGTTTCTAAATGTCATAATCACATTATACCTTGACAAATCTGTATATGTATTACGTAGATAGGACTTTAACTCTTGTGACTTTATTAACTCACCAAAAGTATTATAACTAATATTGAGACTTTTTTGAATGTCTATAATAACATTCATTGCATGTAATTCAGATATTTCCGTAGTCAGACTCTTACGCGTTTTGGGGTTAACCACCGCATCATAGATAGTAGCCGGGTAAATGGTTTGTCCACCCTTGGTCAGTTTATGCATTTTTGCCATAATATCTCCTGTTTTTAGCCTAAGTTCCGCCGGAACTTGGACTGTTGTTATTTTATGTAATTATTTATTAACTATTAAAATCACTCAGCACATCATCATACTCCTTATCTGACAGAGATACGCTCTGCACCGCATTGTATGCGGCATAATCCGGATAGGGCATGATCTCCGCTGTGCTCTCATCCGTCTTCCCGGTAGTCAGCACAATCCCTGTATCTTCAATAGATACAAGGTTGCAGATGCCATCTCTAAAGTCAGAATCAGAAATGAAGTATTCCCGTTTGACCTTCAGCAAACCAGGGGAGAAGCCGGGGTTGTCAAAAGCGACAAGCAGACTGCCATCTTCCATACGGCTGCACCCCACATACTCTTGCCCATCAAAGGAGGCTATAAACTTTCCCTTAAACGGATTGAAGTAAGTAAACCGGAAGGGAGTTGATATGTCTCCATTCAGGTTCTTCTCTATAATTTTAAAATCAGACTGGTAATTAATTTTCATAACTATAATATTGATGTTACATCGTCTATCTCCTCGGCTGTCAGGATACCGGAAAGATCAACACTTCCACCGCCTCCTGTCGTGCCTGTATCACTCCAAACGCCTCTCGTCTTACATTGATACAGAGGACCCGGTATGGTATCCCCCACAACTGCCCAGTCACCCACAACAGGAGATGGGACAGCAGCCTGCAATGCTTCTACTGTTGAAAACAATCCCTTGTTGCGGACACTGTTCTGCTTGACCTTATCAATCTCGGTAGAAGTCTTTCTAAAATTGTAGTTAAGCCGATCTGCCGCCTCACTCCAAGTACCTGTTTTATTAATACTATTAAGTTCCATATCACTTTCTTACCTTTAACACTCCATTTGTCACTATTCCTTCAAGTGTTTCATATTCCACATATACCTGCCCGGAGCTGACGTTATCTTTAGACGGCCAATTACTGCATTCAATATTTGCCACATATTTAGACACAGCCCCTCCGTCATATACCGGTTTCATCCCAACCAACAGAGTTTCGCCTTTAGAGCCATAGAAAGAAACGTTATTGGGAGTAAGAATAATATCCGTATTTTCCACATGATTCTGTATTCTGATACGTTCCGGATATACAGTCGTTTCTTGTATCAATTGGTCCCCTACATATTTCCGTAGAATCAAATCACCATACTCCCATCCGTCTGATGATGTGTCGAACCTTAATATCAAGGTGGCATGTCCTTCAGTCGTGTACATTTCAAGAGTATTTTTATCCGGATCAATGACAATGCGTTTCCCGTCAACAGATGTTTCTACTTTTCCGCGGAAAAATCCGCCCAAGGCTTCAACCACACCTCTGAACTTACCACCCAAGGCATAAATATAGCCACGAAGGAACGTATCGCCACCATGAGTGGCAACAAAGTTCGCCATATTCGCCCATTCTTCATCCGTAGGCTGGTAATTTGGATCATTACGAAACCTCATTACAGTCAGAATCGCCTGTTCAAGTTTTCCTCCCGCCCAAAACACCACATCATCATCGTCATTGTATATGCCGCTAACTCCGGCTGTGACCTTCTGTAACTTGCCATCCTTGTAATTACCCAGTTGGATCATATTGGCCAATATCAAACCGCCAAGGATATCCACAGATCCATCCTTAATAGCACTGGCGATATAATTAATCGCCTGAAAACCGGCTGTTGCCTTGTCATTATCAAGAATGGACGGTTTCCAGTCTGTGGCGATGGTTCCACGCTCTAACTGAAGGTCACAAACGGTTGCGGTACCACTGACAAGAAATATACCACTGCCATTGAAGGTGATCTTATGGGTATATCTCTGATAAGAGGATGTGAGAGGTTGAGAAACACTGAAAGAACCGCACGAAACAGACACAGACGTACCCTTTGCTTTATAACTGATAACATAACTTTCCCCTTTGATTAATGATACGGATTGGGACAAACTACCGATTGCAGCAGAGTACCCAGAGCCGGCATCACTGTCCGCAGATACGGTAGCCACACCCGTCCAATATTCCAGTTGCTTGCTAAAAAGTTCGGTATCCGCCGATAGCTCGGTAGCGGCAGACAGGTCCTCTGTTTCATAATCTCCTGTAAACCCGGAATTGCGCAACAGATTGACACTTCCGACAGCCGCATTGTCTATCGCATCCTTGGCCTCTTGGGCAAGATCTGCGGCCGCCTGTATCTCATCCGGCAAGCCTTCCATATTCTTCCATCCGGTGGAGCCTTTTTCGATGTGGAACATACCCTTGATATCAACACCTTTATCCTGAGTGTATTCCATGTAAGTGGTCCGGTCCTTGTCGCCAATATATGTATCTCCGTACACCTTCATCCGGGCCTTGCCGGTAGATTTGTCAAAATCAAAAGATATAACATCTTTCCCGGTCAAGGTAAAATCATTAATACCCTGATACATGATGATGGACGGAGAAACTTCGTTCACCGAAGAGAGAATTATCGCCGCCTGTCGGGTGATATCGGTCTTATGACCTAATCCCACGATATCATCACCTGCCACCGGAACATCGTTCTCGACATTAGGATCACATACGGTCTTGGACAAGTCTATATAGTTCTCACCCACTGCTGTGACCAACCGCCAGTAATAGCGGTTGCCGACATGATGCGAAATGCCTGTCTTGATATTGCACTCCTGTGCGATGGCGAGAGATCCCGGAGTAAACTGGTTCTCTATCTCAATTCCGTCTTCCTCTTCCTTAAAATAACAACGGTAGACATCATCTAACTCATCCACACGGTTGCATTTCATGCCTGCATGGGAAATCACCTGCTCGCCACCTACATACGTCTTCTTCTTTACTTCAAGCTCGTCAAAAACGGCTTTGACCTTGACATACAGATAATCAACAACAGCCTGTGACATACCGTTCTCAAGTACAGTAATTCCACTACCGTTCTTACCTATAAGTAAACCCTTCAAAAAAGTGATCAGCTCATTGGCGGCGTCAGGATTTCTTTTGCTGATAAATTCATTACGTGATCTCAGGGAGGAGAAGGCGGTATAGTCACTGGGGGATTCTGTATCTCCCATTTTCAGAAGTCGAATAAACGTCTGCGCCATCTCCTGCGCCAGCGTGTATTCCAGATTGTTCAACGTCGAGTCCACGGATGACTTCCATGAGGTGCTGACCGCCGACGAGCAGTCAATGGAAGCCTCGGAAAGATTGCCCAGCTTCCTCTCTATCCTTGTGATGCGGGTGTCAAGATACCCGGCCTCGAAATACTGCGCGTCCTCCAGTCTCACCCTTTGCCCGAGCGATAACGGCACACTGTTTTTATCCACATGGATGTAATCCGTGTTGCCGGAATAGATGGATATGTCCTTGCTGTATTCTGTCAGGAAGCTGTCAACCGCCTGCTTGTACTGTTCTTCCGCTATCGGGTAATACTCATCCGGCATGCGGATGTTCGTCAGGATATACGTGTCACCGGCCTGAGGTATGATGTTGCCTCCCGGTATCTGGGTATTCTCGTCCGGGTAGGTGTTGATGATCTCGAACTCCTGTGTGCCGTTATGCCAGTTGCACTCGAACTCCCTTCCGGAGAGGTCGCCGCTTTCGAAGGTGATGTGTATCACCTCCTCACCGATCATGTATTCATCCGGATTGAAGGGCAGATCCTTGTCCTTGACATAATAGACGGTGTATTTCTTCCCGTCCTTATTTGTCTGCTCCTCGGACCTTACCGAGGATACCGTACCCAGACGGTGCGGGAATATATCCTGAAAGGCCGCTTCCTCGCGATGCTCCTTCAGGCCCAATTGGGTGTTCAGGTCGATATACTTGTCCCGTGACGGCAGTTGCAGATGGGTGTGGCCGTATTTTGACGGGTCAATATTTTTGGCTGAGCCTACGGGGATCAGCCGTGTGAACCATTTGACCGAATTGGAGTTCTCATTCTGGGTCAGTCCCGTCTTCAATCCCTTCATATAGCCGAGCGCGACCCGTTCGCCGTGTTCGCATTTCCCTATGTTCAGGTATTCCCCGTCCAGCCACCACTCGGTTTCCCAGGCACCGGCTATCTCGCCTGCCGCATCCCAGCAGAACAGGCCGTTGAAGTTGATGGTCTTCCGGTCGCCGGTGACGGCCTGGCCTGCACGCCACGTCACACCGTCGGTGTTGCGGTTCATGTTCGCCACCAGTTTTTCCAGCATTTCCATCGGCGTGCCGTCATAGGCGAAGACGGACTCAAGGTCGTCCTTCCCCTGGTTCAGACGGCAGAACAACAGGTCCTGCATGTCGTGCTCGCGGCCGTAGAAGCTGATATTGTAGGTGTATTTCTGTGTGTCGGTCTTTTTCGGCCGGTACTCCTTCTTTATGGAGAACCGTTTTCCCGATATCTCCACATAGTCGCCGACCGACAGGACGAAGAACTCCCAGGTGGTGAAGTTCACCGTCACCACGAATTCCACCCCCACCTCCTCGGTCCACCGGGACGATGAATCGGGACTGACCTTCTTCTTCAGGGTTCCCTGCCTGTTGTAGATTTCAAGTTCCATTTATGATGTTTTTAAATCGTTTTTAATCACTGTTTGAAAAAGGTTTCGGCTCGCGCAGCGTGACCGTGAATCCGGCTACCTGCTGGCCGGTATTCCTGATTGTCGTGAACTGGCTGTACCGGGTATATTCCTTCAGGTAGACCTTCATCACCCGGCCTATCTCCGGAACCTCCAGCGTCAGCCATCCCGACTTCAGCAAGGCAAGCACGGCGTTGTAGTTCTTGAACCACCCGGTCCGTGTATCCGCAACCACCGCCATCTTCAGCGTGATGTCCCTCGCCTCGTAACGGGGAAGCAGGGTTTCGGGCAGCTCCTCGCCGTCAAGTTCCCGGTAACTGACGGAGGTATGCTCCTTCATCTTCGGCGGCTTCATCAGCGAGTCGTAATTGGTATGGTC
>ERZ894209.1074-NODE-1074-length-9947-cov-13.825718_pt1 | contig 9947 bp, 6 predicted proteins | sample MGYA00380288_ERZ894209 | MGnify/ENA primary metagenome ERZ894209 (study PRJEB32331, sample SAMN06328482) | human gut metagenome | biome: human gut microbiome; feature: stool | host: Homo sapiens | collected 2013-12-13 ... | reverse complement strand
AGGCTATGCCTCATTCGGTTATTTGGACCAGAAAGGTACACAACCAGGGCAAGCATATGAACGTTATACATTAAAGACCTCATTTGATGTAACTCCTGTCAATTGGTTCAAAATGGGATCTTCAATTAATGCATCTTATTCCACTCAAGACTATGGATATAGTTTCTCCAAGTCTGTAACCGGTTCGGGTGATTTCTATAGCGCATTAAGAAGTATGATTCCGTGGACAGTACCTTATGACGAAAACGGTGAATATGTCCGTTATCCGAGTGGGGATGTAAATATCATCAACCCTATTCGTGAATTAGACTACAACACCAACCAACGCCGCACTTTCCGTGCTTCTGCTAGTTTGTATTCGCAAATTGATTTCGGCAAAATCTGGAAACCCCTGGAAGGCTTATCTTATCGTCTTCAGTTTGGTCCTGAATTCCAATTCTACACTTTAGGAGTCGCTAATGCAGCAGATGGTATTAATGGAGATGGTAACAATGGCGCACAATACAAGAACGAACAAAAACGTGCATGGACATTGGATAACCTGATCTATTATAACAAAGCCCTGGGTCAACATAATTTAGGCATGACATTGATGCAATCCGCTTCTGCCTACCATTACGAGATGGGAGATATGAGAGCTACTAATGTAGCCTCATCGGATGAGCTTTGGTATAATATAGGATCTGCCGGTACACTAAACTCTTTTGGCACAGGTCTGACCGAAACTCAAATGGCATCTTATATGATTCGCCTAAACTATGGTTATAAAGATAAGTACTTATTGACAGCATCTATGCGTTGGGACGGCGCCTCTCAATTAGCCGAAGGGCACAAATGGGCAAGTTTCCCTTCTGCTGCTATCGCATGGAGAATGGATCAGGAAGATTTCCTGAAAGACATCAGTTGGCTGAATCAGTTGAAACTTCGTATAGGTATGGGTGTTACAGGTAATGCGGCAATCAAAGCATATGCAACTAAAGGCGCTATCACAGGCTTATACTATAACTGGGGACAGAATGAGTCATCCTTGGGCTATGTACCTTCAGATCCTTCACAGAAGGAACCCGCCAAAATGGCTAATCCAACTCTAGGCTGGGAAAGAACTACACAATACAATGTTGGTGTTGACTACGGTTTCTTTAATAACCGACTTACTGGTAGTATCGATGCATACAAAACGAAAACTGATGATTTGTTACTGGAAATGTCAATTCCTTCACTAACGGGCTATGTTTCTACTTATGCCAATGTAGGTAAAACATCCGGATATGGCATTGACCTACAAGTAAATGCAATACCTATACAAACAAAAGATTTTTCGTGGAGCACTACTTTAACATGGTCAATGGATAGAAACAGAATCGACGAATTGTCTAATGGTAGAACAGAAGATGTGAACAATAAATGGTTTGTCGGTGAGGAAATCGGTGTTTATTACGACTGGGTATATGATGGCATCTGGAAAACAGAAGAAGCTGAAGAAGCTGCCAAATACGGACGTAAACCGGGACAAATCAAAGTGAAAGATTTAAATAATGATGATACAATAGATGCCAATGACGATAAGAAAATTGTAGGGCATACACGTCCACGCTGGACAGGTGGCTGGAGTAACACTTTCAGCTATAAGAATTTTGAGCTATCCTTCTTTATTTTATCACGTTGGGGATTTACTGTTCCACAGGGAGCTGTTACTCTTGACGGTCGCTATATGCAACGTAAAATAGACTATTGGGTAGCCGGTACCAATGAGAATGCAAAATACTATTCACCCGGTTCCAACGGTGAAGGAGCCGATGCCTTTAACAGCGCAATGAACTATCAGGATGGCTCGTACATCAAAGTTCGTAATATCTCATTGGGTTATAACTTTACCCCACAACAATTAAAGAACTTGGGTATCAATAATTTGAAGCTATATGTTCAAGCCATGAATCCATTCAATATCTATAAAGCATGTGACTTTTTGGATACAGACTTGGTAAATTATGACAATAATACCAAAATATTTGGTTCACCTACCACTTTGAAGAGTTTTGTAATAGGTGTCAACATCGGATTCTAATAAACAAATTAAAGTAAAGACATTATGAAATTAAATAGAATATTATTTGCAGCTTTAATGGCCAGCGTAACAGGAAGCTCGATCACTTCATGCAGTGAATCTTTCCTTGATGAGAATTTAACAACTCAACATAGTACCGACCGCTTTAAGACACAAGAAGGTCTTGATGAATTAGTGACTGGAGCCTATCAGAAACTGAAATTCAAATTCAACTATATATGGGGGATTCAGTGCTACAACATGGGAGTGGATGAATTTACTGATGCTAATAATGTTATTCCAGCATGGAATCACTATAGTCAAGATTTAAATTCATCTGAAAATGCCGCTAACCAACCTATCTGGGACAATTACTACGGACTGGTTGAACCCGCAAACATATTGATCCAAAACATACCTCAATATTATAACCAAAGTTCACCCACATATAACACACGCTTGGGAGAAGCACACTTTCTAAGAGCCTATGCTTATTTTGAATTAGTGAAGCAATTTGGTGGTGTACCGTTGAAATTAGTTCCGTCTACAAGCGCGGAAACGTACTTCACACGGAATTCTGCTGAAGAAATATACACACAGGTTATAGCTGATTTTGGAGAAGCCTACAGACTACTTCCGGATAAAGGTGAATCAATCGGACGAATTAACAAATATGCTGCTGCCCATTTCCTTGCAAAAGCACATTTATTCCGTGCCTCCGAATTGTACAGCGATTGGAATAGTAATTATATAGCATCCGACCTCGATGCTGTTATTCAATATGGTTCGGAAGTTGTAGACGCACATCCGTTGTGTAATGATTATGTAGAACTTTGGGACTATGAACAGCCGAACGGAGCCAATGAAAAAGTAAGTGAAGTGATTCTAGCAGCTCAATTCTCTAATGATGAATCAACATGGGGACGTTATGGAAACCAGATGCATCTTTATTATCCGGCCGTATACCAAGGTAATGATATAGGTGGATGTAAACGTGACATCTCCGGAGGACGTGAATTCTCATACGTAAGTGCTACAGAGTATACCATGCAGGTATTTGACCGTGTCAATGACTCTCGTTTCTGGAAATCATTCATCACCTGTTATGGAGCCAACGAAACCAAAAGTGCTCCCACCTGGACAGCAGAAGATATGCCATACGCTCCGGCAGGTGTAAAAGAAGGTGACAAACGTTTCAGTGGAGGTGAACTCGGTATGAAATACATCGTGAATGACCCGGGAGACAATCGCTATGAGAAATATCCCAACGCTCCGGCATATACTGTTTTGAAAGATGGAAAAATGTGTAACACGTATACATATGTACGCTATTTCAAAGGACAGGAACACAGCTGGAATATAAATGAGAAAACAGGTAATTATTACGATATCATACCTCACAAGCGTTCAGTAGCTTTATCTAAATTCCGTGATGGTTATCGTGTTTCCATCGCATCTCAATTCGGTACTCGCGATGCTATCATCGCCCGTTCGGCAGATGATGTACTAATGGTTGCCGAAGCATATATTCGTAAAGGTGAAGCCAATTATGACAAAGCTGTCGAATGGATGAACAAACTACGTGAACGTGCCGGTTATAAAACTGGTGAAGACCGTAGTAAGAACGTAGATGGTGGACAAGCTTATAAGAATAATCCTTATTGTTCCGGGAAAGGAGGCGGTCACTCCTCCGAAGGTGCTATTTACTGGGAAGAAAACACCTATTATGAGTCAAACAATATCGAACAGGAGACTACTGCTTCTACCAAAACTACGATGAAATTAAATAGTGTGGCAGACGTTTATAACTCTACAGTCGACACTCCTATCTACAACGAACTGGGATGTACATCCAATGCTGACAAAATGATGTGCTTCCTATTAAATGAACGTACCCGTGAGCTTTGTGGCGAATTGCAACGCTGGGAAGATCTGGCACGTACCAAGACGTTAGACGCCCGCTGGCATAAATTCAACGACGGTGCCAGCAGAGGTCTTGGCGAATTCAAATCGGAGAAACATTACTATCGTCCGATCCCCCAAGCCTTCTTGGACGGTATCACCAATTCAAATGGTTCTGCACTAAGCAATGAAGAAAAGAAAGCAATGCAGAATCCGGGATATTAAGATAAACAACTAAACTTATTGCCACTTGGCACTCTTTGAAATAGTATTCCTAATCAAAGAGTAGCAAGTGGCAATATTATTTCTTATATTTCCGTTGTTTTTCACTTCGTCTTCCTCATAAACATCTTAATCTGTTCACTAATCTGCTCCATCCCCTTTATCGAAGGATGACCGCTCTTTTTGTCAATATCATGCAGTTCAATACAATCAATGTTATAGTGATTGCAGATAGCTCTGACTGATTCATTAAACTCTTCCTTTAAACCAGAGTTCAGCAGAAAGTAGATTTCAACATTAGGATAACGATCAATCATGTGGTCAAGCAGATATGCCATAGCCGGACGGAATGTATATAAATCTTCCTTGGTCCACCCTTCATACTTGTAATCCCCAAGCGGTGAGCCGGCCCAACAATCATTCGTTGCACCGAAAATAAAGATGATATCCGGACATCCCAGCTTATCCATACGGGTAATAAAAGAACGATCCGAATAATCAGCCTGATTATAACCGGTATTACAAATCGTTGCACCGGAAAAGGAGTTGTTGACACAAAGGCGGCAGTTATTCTCTTTGATGAATTTATGCCACCAGGTCTGCTTTACGGAAGTTACATCCGTTTGCTGTCGCGGAGAAACATAATACCAAATGCTATTGGTATCGGGTTGCAGGTATCCTTCAAATGTTGAATACGAATCGCCTAAAATAGATATAGATTTCAGGCTTTGAGCAAAGCTGATACTGCTATATAGAGTGATTAGCAGTAATAATAAAAGGATTTCTTCATCTTAGCATAAAGTTTTCAATTTTGCTGCTAAGATACTACATTATACTAAAATTATAGCATGAAATTTTCTACTACTTTCAGGAAAGGGTCATTTCCCTTTCCTATCATAAGTCACATTCTTTTCCACTACATTCTCTACATTATTCACTTTCTTCACGAACTCCTTTACCTCTCCTACTTTTACATCCCTAATCATTACATTCTTAGCCGGAAGTTTGGAGTTACCTTTCAGTTCGTAAATAGCATCTGCCGATTCACAAGTCACCTTATCCATATAAATACCATCAATACGAGTAATTCGTTCTTCATAAGTAGGTACCAGATCTTTCCATTGGTATAACACTTCGGTATCTATTTCGAGTACACGTTGAGCCGTTCCTGCCTTTACATTCTTCATATAAACATTCTCTATAAATCCACCTCTGCGATGATTGGTTTTCACAAAGAAAAGGCGCATCACAGAATTCGGAGCAGTACAGTCATGCATATAAATATTCCGTATTCCTCCCGATATTTCGCTTCCGATACCAAGTAAAGTATGTCCTTTTAGAATCTGACAATTACGGATAACGATGTTTTCACAAGGAGTATTCAACCGCCAAGCATCCTGATTACGTCCGGCTTTAATCACTACTGCATCATCCCCCTGATCGAAAGAGCAATCTTCCACTAAAAAGTTACGGCTCATTTCAAAATCAATACCGTCATTATTATGTCCGTGTGCTTTTACATCGAGATTACGCACTAATCCCCCGTCACACATATAGAGATGAATGGTCCAAAACGGACTTTCACAAATCTTAAACCCATCCAATAAAACATTCTTGCAACGATTGAAATGAATCAAATGCGGACGAAGATGGTTCTCCCCTATTGCCATCTGACGTTCGATCACAGGGATATTAGTCGAAGCTTTTGTATACAACTCCTTCAATGCTTCCAAATGAGACTGAGGACGTTTGAACCATACTTTCCAGGTATCCATCTTCGGCTGAAGAGTCCCTTTACCTGTAATCGCCACGTTCTCACATTCAAAAGCATAGAGTAATGGCGAATAATTATAACATTCCAAGCCTTCCCATGAAGTCATCACTGCCGGAAGATAATCAGAAGGATTATCCGTAAAATTCAAAACCGCATTCTCCTCCAAATAAAGATTCACATTACTTTTAAAATGAATGGGACCGGTCAGCCATGTACCTGCCGGAACAACAACACGTCCGCCACCGGATTGGTTACACGCTTCAATAGCACTAGTAATTGCTTTTGTATTATCTACTCTTCCTCCATTGACGACCGAAGTCTGTAATTATAAAGTCCTTATCAGGATAGATAAACACTTTAATAGGTTGCATCGGAAAAGGAGCGGTTACTTTAAGCACTTCATAGTTGCCATTTTTCGAAGTAAAAGAAGCGGCTAACAAATAAAAACAAGTACAAGTTATTAAACTTAGAAAATATCTTTTAATCATATCATTACTCTATTATCCAACATACCAAGATAAAACATTCTTAGCTATTTCACACTCTGAAAATCGGGAATTCGTTTCACATTAGCGCCTTTCATTACTCCCTTCTTTATTGCTTCATTTGTGGCAGTAATTTCTTGTTTTACTTTCTTATAATAATCTTTTGTTAACCCATTGGCTATGGCATCTGACTCTGTTGCCGCCCAGAAATATTGATAATCTGTCAATATCAGATCCGGTGCCACTTTTGCAAAAAAGACAGAATCTCCTTCAAATTTTTCACGTAAATCTCCTAAATAAATAGTATCCGCCGGATTTATTTTCTTATCATTTTGAGATTTATTACTCGAATTACCAACACAAGAAGCAATTAATATTCCTCCAATCAAAAAACAATAGTTCAACAGTCTCATAATAAATAATTTAATTGTAACATAATTCTTTTCAACACTTATTTCACTGAAAACACAAATACACCCGCTGTAGGAATCTCTGTAGTCCCGATCAATGCTTTGGCTCCCTTCGATAAGTTGAAGGTATAAGGCTGATCTGAATAGTTTAATACAATTCCCAACCCATTCCGGTATTCCATTGTCACGCCATAAGGCAAATCCATTACCGGGATATTCAGCTGTACATATAGCTTTTTCAATATATCTTTTTCCAATGCTCCATTGTGGCTGTCCACTCCTACATAGGTAATCGTACCTTTCCCCAGTTTGCGGAAAGTCACAGCCGGACTTCCTTCATAGAATTCGTTTTTATAAGTAGCCCATACTTGAGCATCTGCCGGAGGATTCAGAATCTCTCCCCATGTATTCCAAATATACTCTTTTCCGTCCATAACAACAGTACCGGGATTTTCGGGAAGCAGCAAATCATAAAAGTTCATTTCATTTCCGGTCAGCGGAGTAATCATAGAACCAAAGGGAGCTTCCGGAAGACGACCATAACGGTCTTTCTGTGCCGTACGACAAGTCAGAATGAGGTTTCCGCCGTTCTTTACATAAGTGATCCATTTGTCTACCAGTTCTTTATCAGCTAATTGATAAGTCGGTGCAATAACGACCGGATAATCGGACAAGTTCTTTGCTTCGGAAATAAAATCGACAGGAGCTCCGAATGATTTTAGGGTACGATAGTACTTTTCGATGTGTGCAAAAGTATCCCATGTCCGGTTCTGTTTCTGTCGCTCAATGCTCCAGGAGTTTTCATGGTTAAAAAGAATAGCTGTACGACGGGCAAGGTAATCGGCAGGTTTGGTTTCACGGGAAGAGCTATGTTTACGAAGTTCACGAATCTCCTTTATAAATGTCTCATATTCTCTTCCACCGGGAGTTATAGTCACTCCGTCCGTGCCGACAATTCCGTAATGATATTGTTCCGTGCCGTAAAGAGGCTGGCGATAACGATAGGTGCAGATAAAATCACTTCCACCGGCAAACACACTCCACATCCACAGACGAACTGCGCCCGGAAGAGGTTGGGGATTGATACTGCCCCAGTTCACCTGTCCCGGCTGTAATTCCATCACACCATAAGTTCCCTGTATCGGACGGAAAAAGTCATTTGCCCAGGCTATCCGCAACGGATTACCTACCCGGTAGCCTCGACGACCAATCCCCTCATTATCACCATATACCATATAACGGGTATAACTTTGAAAATCAAGCGAGGGGCTACCACCAATGTGACCTTCATCATAATTCGGTATATAATTCGTAGTCACCCATTGGTTCTTTGCATATTTCTTTATCAACAGACATTGTTCGTTCAGGAAATCATTGGTTTGTGATGCAGCAAAACGGCGGTAATCCAAAATTTGATGATGATTCATAAACATCTGTACGCGCTTGGGAAGCGTTATTTCATCAAAAGACGAATAAACCTCACTCCAGAAAGCAGTGCCCCATGCATTATTTAAAAGTTGAATGTCATTATTGTATTTGGCACGGAGAAAATCACGGAAAGCAAGCTCCGCTTTCAGATTATAATCAAACTGTACAGCAGGTTCGTTGTCGAGTTGCCATCCGATAATACGGGAGTCATTGCCATAATGTTGCGCCAGTTTTTCAATCATCTTGTATGATAATTCCCTGTAAAGAGGCGAAGCAAATGAAGCATGCTGGCGAGCACCGTGGTCAAGTATCGTTCCATCCTCATTCTTCAATAGAATTTCGGGGTATTTCCGGCTCATCCATACAGGAGGAGTGGCAGTAGAAGTACACATGATAACTTTCAAATCATACTTGGCTGCCAAAGCTACAGCCCTGTCCAGCCATGCAAAATCATAGCGTCCCTCTTCCGGTTCCAGTTGCGCCCAGGCAAACTCGGCAAAATGGGTAAATTCAAATCCCAATTCATGCATTTTCTTGAAGTCACGTTCCCACTGGCTCTCATCCCAGTGTTCGGGATAATAATAGACACCCGTCAAAGTCAGGTCTTTATCATCAAACCAGGGAGAAGTTTCAATTACAGTCTTTTGAGCTTGCTTCTGTTGAGTTCCGGTTGCCAGTCTCTCTGCTGCCTGTATTCCGGTAGAAACGGTTAATAGACCGGCACAGAAAGTAGCCAGAATTTTACTTTTTACCATATACTTCATAAATTCGATTGATTATTAGCGTTATAAAACGTTATTCATATATTTTCCATTCCCACAAACCGGCATCTCCCCTACGAATATGAAGACGGAGATAACGTGTCTCTCCTATCTCCTTAGCAATATGTGGAGAGCATACTTGTACTTTCCCTTGTTCGGCACACATCTGCCAATGTTTTCCGTCGATAGACTTCTCCAGTCGCCAGGTATGTCCTTCAGTAGGACGGGTAAAATAGAGCTGGCACTCCCCGACCTTACGGATTTCCTTTAAATCGACTGTAATAAACGGACTGCTATCCGTATCAGCCGCCATCCAACGGGTTCCATTCGATTCGTCAGCTACATGGGTAGCCTGATAAGTATGCGTGCGGGTATAGCTCTTCACCGAACCTTTTTCCGGCAACGGTTGATTGGGTTGCGTTTCGATATTGACCACGGAAGTACGGGGAGATTTCTCACTGGAAGCATAAAAATGCGACTGTAATGCCAGATTCGGCCGGGTCTCTTGGGAAGCAGCCAGATAACCTACACCACGCATATCGGGGATTAATGTCTTTATCGTTCCATCGTCATTAAATTCCATCCGGTTAGCATACACTTGACGGGTAGTTCCGCCATCTCCGTATTCCAGATAGAGAAAAATATATTCATCCGTTCCCTCGTCATAAAACACGTTGCCATGTCCCGGTCCCCACACTTGATTTTCAGGAGAAGAGAATAAAAAAATGTCGTTCCCCTCCGGCTTTACAAAACCCGTCAAAGGAGACTCGCGGCTCATCATATAAGCATTGACATAATTCTGATGACCACTCAACGTATAAATATAGTAATAGATACCTTTACGCTTAAACATCACCGGACCTTCGGAATATCCCTGGCGGGCTGTTGCCAGAGCTACCGGCTCACCATCCAGATGAAGCC
>ERZ894209.1073-NODE-1073-length-9947-cov-35.887586_pt1 | contig 9947 bp, 7 predicted proteins | sample MGYA00380288_ERZ894209 | MGnify/ENA primary metagenome ERZ894209 (study PRJEB32331, sample SAMN06328482) | human gut metagenome | biome: human gut microbiome; feature: stool | host: Homo sapiens | collected 2013-12-13 ... | reverse complement strand
TGGCAGAAATAATTTTTATTTTTTTAATTGTCTACTTGACGGGAAGCAGTTCAAAAGGTTTGTCCTTTACTGCCCCGCTTTTCTTTTACCAATCTGTATACAGATCTATATTTCCGGATCCACTTCCGGTATCATATACTTTTCCAGCACCAAGTGACGTCTCTACAACTGTTCCTCTCGGGTAATCATCACTTGCCAAAACAATGTAACCATCGGCATCCCTGATTGTTCCGTCACTTGCTATATGGCGTCCTGGGATCGCAAGCCCTCCTCCCGGAAGTACCTTCTGAGAATAGTAAGTCTCGGTATGTCCATTATACCAGATCCTTCCCTTTGACGGGGTAAGACCGCCTGATGGGATCACATAGCCACCGCTTCCGGAATTGGAAGAATCGGAACTAGTATTATTCGATAAATTGTTGTTAGAAGGATTATTATTGCCAGAAGAACTGTTATTCCCCGCTGAACTGCTGTTCCCGGAATTATTGCCCGCAGATGTATTACTTCCGGTGGAAGCTGACGCCTGCTTTGTCTCTTCCTGTGCCTTTTTTGCCAACTGCTCATCCGCTTTCCTCTGGGCTTCCTCCTCCTGCTTTTTCTGTGCCGCACGTGCCGCCTCAAGCTGTGCATTTACCGTGGCAAGGTCTGTCGAAGTCTCTTCTGCTTTTGCCTGCAACGCTGCCTGTTCACTGTCCAGCTGGCTTTGCAGGTCAAGCAGTTCCTGCTGCCTGCTTTTCAGTTCAGCCTCCTGCTCTTCAATACCTTCACGTACTTTCACCATATTCTCCAGCATATCCTTATCGTACTTTGTAATATTCTGGATAAAGTCTACACGGTTCAGGAACTCTCCCATACTTTTTGCTTCACATATCATAGAAAGCAGTGTGTCCGAACCATTTTCATACATGTACTTAATTCGAGTCTTCATGTTTGCATACTGTACTTCCTCGTTATTACGGGAAATCTGGAGCGATGCTTCCAAACGGAATACTTCATTATTAGACTCTTCAATTTTCACTTCTGTCTCAGCGATTTCATTGCTGATCGTAACCAGATCCTGGTTGATCCCTTCCAACTGACTCTGTAGATTACTGGTCTTATCTTCGAGGCTGTCCACCTCTTCTGCATGTACCGACATCCCCGACAGCGCGATACCGAATGCACAGATCAGAGAAAGTCCGCACTGTACGATTCGTTTTTTCTGCATTTTCATAAATGTAATCCTTTCTTGAATGTTTTGGGGTAACACTAAGATAGTATATACTATTTTAATCAAAAGAACAACCTTCTATTTTCCGAAAAGGTCTGTACACAGCCATTTCTTCCCATTTTCAACGTACAAAAAGCTTCTTCAGATGCCATTTCTCTCTAAGTGTATGACAGCAAAAAGGAACAGGCTTTTTTCTGATCTCAATCAGTTAAGCCTGCTCCCTTTTCAGCAGAGCCTATGCTGTCGGCTCTGCAACTGTTTTACTTTTATCTTTTTTCACTCTGTATCCAGCAGTTGTTCTGCAGATGACCGGATCAAAGATCAGGAACATTGCCGGAAGGACAGTCAGTACTACGATCACACTGATGATCGCTCCTCTTGAAAGAAGTTCACAGATAGAACCGATCATATCAACCTGTGTATAACAAGTCACACCAAATGTTGCCGCAAAAAAGCTCAGTCCACTAGTAATGATCGATGGCATACTGATTCTGTGTGCAATCGCAACAGATTCTTTCTTACTTTTGCCTTTCATACGTTCTTTCTGATATCTGGTCGTCATAAGGATTGCATAATCAACGGTTGCTCCCAACTGGATTGCTCCGATAACGATACTTGCAACGAACGGAAGACTCTTGCCCTGATAGAACGGAATCGCCATATTAATCGTAATCGCAAACTCGATAACCGAAACCAGAATGATCGGAAGCGAGATGGATTTAAATATAAGCAAAATGATAATAAAGATTGCTGCGATTGAAATAACGTTAACCCTTGTCAGATCGATATCTGTTACATCCTGCAGGTCTTTCATCAGTGGTGCTTCACCGATTACCATTCCAGACTTATCATAGGATTTTACAATCTTATCAATCTGTTTGATCTGTTTGTTGACCTGCGGAGTTGCAGACTCATACTTGGTACATACAAACATCAACTCGGTATCCTTACCCTGAAGCATACTCTTTACATCATCCGGGATCATGGATTCCGGAATAGAAGATCCAACGATGGAGTTAAGTCCAAGTGTCCATTTTACACCTTTGACATCATCAATTTCACTCATCATTGCCTTTTTCTCTTTGGCATCCATGTCTTTATCTACCATAACTATATGCATTGTACTCATATCAAAGTCATCTTTCAGTTCACTGTTTGCCACATTTGATGGAAGTGACTGTGGAAGCGACTGTGCAATATTATAATAAATTTTTGTATGATTATTGCCATAAATAGCAGGAATAAGCAAGATCAGGAAAGCAACGATCCATACTTTGTAATGTTTGGTGATAAATGCTGAAACCTTATCCATGCTCTTGATCAGCGGTTTATGCTTGGTTTTTTCAATCGGTTTATCAAAGATAAGAATCATTGCCGGAAGGATTGTTACACAGCAAAGCACTCCAATGATAACACCTTTTGCCATAACAATACCAAGATCACGACCAAGTGCAAATGTCATAACACAAAGAGCTACAAATCCTGCTACTGTGGTGACAGAACTTCCTACAATGGATTTGAATGTATTAGAAATCGCATGTCCCATCGCACGGTTCTTATCTCCCGGGAAACGGCGCTTGTTCTCTTCGTAGCTATTCAGCAGGAAAATGGAGTAATCCATCGTAACACCCAGCTGCAATACCGCCGTCAGCGCTTTTGTAATGTAACATATCTCGCCAAGGAAAATGTTACTTCCCAGATTATATACAATCGCTGCACCTATACTGATCAGGAAAAAAATCGGTACCAGGAAGGATTCTCCGGTAATTTCCAGCACCAGAAAAGAAAGAATTGCCGCAATTACAACATAAATCGGAACTTCTTTCATTGCTACATTCTTGATATCGGCTACAACACCTGTCATACCTGCAATAAAACACTGTTTGCTGGCAATCTTACGCATCTCACCGACTGCATTCATTGCTTCGTCAGATGAAGTCGTATTGTCAAATAATGCGAGCATCAGTGTCGCATCTCCTTTGTAGAAGGCTTTTCTCAAATCGGATGGAATCATCTCTACCGGCAGTGAAAGATCTGCCACATCACCATACCATAATACTTTTTCGACATGATCAACCTTATTAAACTGGTCTGCCAGCTTCTGGATATCTTTCATGTCCGTATCCTCTACAACAACCATGGCGAATGCACCCATACCATATTCATCCACCATAACGTCCTGTCCTTCTACTGTTTCCAGTGATTCTGGAAGGTAACTGAGCAAGTCGTAGTTAATTCTTGTCTTCGCCATTCCAATAAATGACGGAATCAAAAGCAGTATCCCCAGTAACAAAATTATAAATCTGTGTTTTGCTATCCATTTTCCCGCTTTGACCACAATAATCATCTCCCTGTCTTTACATTTTTATTCTATAGAATATTATACAAAAAAATGACTGATGGTCAATATCAAATAGTCACAATAATTTCATGATTAAAAAATGAATTTTGGTCATTTTTAGCATGGTTGATTTTTTATTATTTTCCAAAAACTATAAACTACAAAAAAACTGCTACTGGCAGTTTTTCTTGTACACAAACATACTAAAAAGAGTGTTTTTCTATAATATACCAGAAAAACACCCTTTGCTCTTTGCTCTTATTTACGAATCGTAGATACAGAATAGACCAGAATTTTCATACAGATTTCTTTTTCCGGATCAATCTCTACTGTAAGGATTTCACCATCCCGTTCTTTTACTGTTGCGATAATCCCTCCCATTGTAAGAACCTCATCTCCAACCTTGATCGAATCATGGAGTTCCTGCATTTTTTTATTCTTTTTCTTTCCCGGAACTACCATCATAAAATAGATCACTACAAACAATAGTACCGCATACAATAAAATCATCATCTGTGCATTCATACTCTTATCCTGCCTTTTTTGCTTTATTATACTACTTCAGATAAGCTTCTACAATCTTTACAAACATTGCTGATCCTTTGTAGAGCACGTCTTCATCTACATTAAAGTGTGGATTATGATGAGGAACATCCGTATGCTTTACCGGATTAGAAGAACTAAGGAAGAAAAATGCTCCGGGTACTTTCTGTAAGTAGTATGCAAAATCCTCTCCTGCCATATTTGGTGCCGGAACTTTACTTACAACATCCTCTTCACCTACAACTTCTTTTGCGGCTTCAGTTACAAGTGCTGCCATCTCATCGTTATTGATTACCGGAGGTGCTCCCCAGTCCATCTCAACTTCTGCTGTTCCTCTGAATGTTGCTGCTGTACTCTTTGCAATCTCTTCAATTCGTTTTGCAAGGTACTGTCTTATTGGCTCTTCCAGTGCCCGGATCGTTCCTTCGATTTCTACTTCACTTGGAATTGCATTATAAGCAACACCACCATGGAAATAACCAATTGTTACAACTGCAGCTTTTACTGCGGAAACTTCACGTGCAATGATTTCCTGCAGGTTAATTACAATATGAGACGCCATTGTAATCGGGTCTGTTCCTTTTTCCGGAGTAGAGCCATGACAACCTGTTCCTTTTACATGGATCACAAATCTGTCAAATGACGCCATACAGCATCCAGGAGTAACAATTACCTTTCCTGCAGGGATATCTTTGTTGATGATACTTCCGATATGCTGTCCAAATACTGCATCTACACCATCCATTGCACCATCTTTGATCATAATCTCTGCGCCTTTGGATAATTCTTCCGCGGTCTGGAACAGAAGTCTTACATTTCCTTTAATTTCTGCTTTGTGTGCATTCAAAACTTTTGCAGCTCCAAGAAGCATTGCGATATGATTGTCATGTCCACAGGCATGCATCAGACCTTCATGTTTGGACTTATAATCGACATCATTTGCCTCCGTAATCTTAAGTGCATCCATATCTGCACGAAGTGCAACCGTCTTACCTGGCTGCCCACCCTTGATTTCTGCAATGATACTGCTGTCTGTTCCTGAACATTTATAAGGAATTCCGAGTTCATCCAATTTATCTGTTACATATTTCTGCGTTTCCGGAAGATCAAAACCAAATTCCGGAATCTGATGCAACTCTCTTCGTATTTTTACGAGTTCTTCCTGTAAACCTTCACATTCTTTCCACATACTCATGCTTATTCCCTCTTTTCTCTATGAATCTTTTGCTTTTTATTCATTTCCCACTAAGCAGTTTTCTTTTCTTTTACATATAACAGTCTTGCAAATCCAAGGCTTCCGAATACAGACACAACGATAAGTACCCATGCCGGAGGAGCGATCGTAAATTTAAGGATAAGCGGAAGTCCCATACCAAAGATGGCAACTTTAGGATATTTCAATGCATAGGTTCCAAAAGTTCCTCCGAAAATTGCACCTGCTGCATATTTTGTAAGAGCGGATACAATAACATCTGGAAGTACGGATACAACTGCTGATCCTACTAAAACAGCTGCTGTTGTAGCGATCAGGTTTGTAATAATAGAACCACAGATTGCCATTGTAGAAGCCACCTCTGCCTGAAGCGTTCCCGGTTCACTCTCCGTCGTTTCAAGAGCCATTGTTGCACATGGAACTCGCATGTTACCGATATTTCCTGAAAGGAAACTTAAGTATGTACCAGTAAGTCCAAGAGCTGCATAGTAAGAAATTGGTTCAACAACATAGAATGCACCAAATGATAATGCAACCATTCCCCATCCTGCAAGTACTACTTTCGGATCCGGCCAGCAGTTATAGGTAATACACAGCCAGATAACCGGTATAAATGATGTAAATGCTGCGAGCAGGTTTGTAGGAGTACCGATTCTAATACTATTCTTTTTCCATTCTGACATTAATTCTTTATTTTCCATAATCATACCCTCCTATGCTCCAACTGCCATATCATAGATGATTGCAAATAACATTCCGATGATCATTGCAATACCAAGATTGTACTCTCTGATTTTTGGAACTTTCTTTGCTACAAATTTTTCAAGGATTGCCATTCCGATAATACCACCGGCAACGGCTGCTGCATTTCCCCATCCTTTACCAATTTCGTTGACATCCAGATAACCGAAGATACCAAGTGAACAGGCCCCACTCATTACAACCAGCCATTTTGAATCGCCACCGCTCATCTTTGTTCTTAAGTTTTCAAGTGCAGGTGTAAAAAGACCTGTTACAACCAGCCATCCGGCTCCGTTGAGTGCCATTACGAACCAGCTGACAGCCATAACTTTCAGTGTAAATCCAGCTCCTCCAAGCTCTGCGCCTGCCGCTTCAGCACCAAGCGTTGCTGCAGTAAGCTCTGTCGGTGCTGCACCAATGATGGAAAGTCTCTGCCATGCCATTGGACCTCCGATCGAAGTCATAAGACCAACCATTACGATAAATACACCAAGTGCAGGTCCGATTGCGGAAATGAGACCGACTCTGAATGCTGTCTTCGGCACTGTTGCCGGAATGTTTGCCTTCACTGTCATTTTCTTTGCCATTCGGATATAAAGAACAGCCTGGACAAATGCAATTGCTACAGTAATACCACAAAGCAAATACACGATCATTGAATTAGAAATCTCTACATAATCCATATACTCTCTTCCTTTCTTCTTTCATGTTCCTTTTTTGTTATCCAGTTTCCTCTTGTTGATGATAAGTTTACAACTTAATAACTTTGCTTTCTATATATATCATGTACAAATTTATCTTGATTTTTTTATATTCGACATCATTTTTTTGTATTTGTGATATAATTATTTTATCAGTTTTTGTATTTGAGATACAATTTTATTACAAGGAGACTAAAAATGACTGTCGAAGAACTATTACAACTGCCAACTATTAAGGGATTAAAACTTATTTCCGGAAATCTCGGTGTACACAGAGAAATCTCCACAGTAACCGTCGTTGATACTCCGGATGGCTTCCAGTGGTTAAAAGGAAATGAAGTTGTGATCACAACGACCTATGCCCTGGAAAAGACGCCTAATTCTTTTCTTGATTTCATCAGCAAGCTGTTGTCAAGAAATATCAGTGCACTAATTGTCAAATCGGACCGGTACATAAAGGTTATTCCGGAAAATGCCAAAAAACTTTGTGATGAAAAAGCTTTGCCACTGATCTACTGTCCGGCAATCTACGCATTTGCCGACATTATCAATCCAACCCTGTCCGGAATTATATCCAAACAGGCGGAGCAGCTAAAAGAATCTTCCAAGATTCACGAGAGTTTCCTGGAACTGGCAATAAATGACCGCTCTATCCATCAAATTTTGCAGACACTGAGTACTCTGATCCAGGAACCGACTGCCTATGTTGATACTGTTTTCCACAAAGTATATTTTTCTGAAAATGTAAGCGAGGATAGTCTTTATCTGAAGGGATTATCATATGAAATTATTTTAAATGAATACCGAGAGAAATATCAGTGTATCGACGTTGTCAATAAAGAGCAGAAATTTGGATATATTATGCTTCTTTCTGACCGTTCTGACCGGACATATCCGGATACTGACTCCAATATCTACAAAACAGCGATCGAATATGCCAGTATCGTAATTATCCTGCGTATGCAGATCCGAATCAGTAACCGGATGATCGAAGAGAAATATTACTCTTCTTTTGTAGGTGATCTAATGCTTAACAACGTCAAAACACGTGAAGAGATCAATACACGTGCCCATTTATACGGCTGGAATCTGGACGGCGGCGGATTTGTTGCGATCATCGATATAAACAATATTAAAAAGTATTATCTGCGTAATCTGGATACCGGAACAAATGAAAAGCTTCAGAAATATACAGACCAGATTTTTGATACTTCTATTAAGTATATCAAACAGGCATTTCCTTCCACTATTTATTATTCACAGAGTGACTTTATTGCCTTTCTGATCACTGGAAAACTGCCTGTCAGCGCCCGTAAAACCCTTGCAGATACATTCAGTCAAATCCAGCACAGTCTGTTGAACGCCGTTCCTTTTACTATTTCAATGGGAGTTGGAATGTATGTAGATGACATTATCAATATTCACAACAGCTACCAACAGGCAAAGCAGGTCATCCAGACTGTCTATCAAATTCAGCAATTTAACCGTCTGTTCTTTTATGATCAGATTGGAATCTATCGCTTATTATTTTCTATTTCATCCAATAACGAGGCAATTGAATTCTGCGATAAATATGTAAAGCCTCTGCAGCAATACGATGACCAGCATCATGCAAACCTGATTGAAACACTACAGTCTATCATCAACTGTGGATGGAATTTAAAGCTGGCATCTGAAAAGCTTTTTTTACATTATAATTCTGTGAAATATCGGTTTCAGAAAATTTGTGATTTACTTGAAATTGATTTGAGAGATAACTCCAGACATACGGAAATAGAACTTGCTCTTAAGATTTATTTGATTCAGAAAAATCAGATATAGCGTGGGATTTTTCGACTGACTCATTCAATCGCGGGATTTCGCCCTATAAAATCGAGTAGGAGGCGGTGACTAACCGCCGTCCTCTCACACCACCGTGCGTACCGTTCGGTACACGGCGGTTTCAATAGTTGACGTGCACAGACTGATAGGCTGTGGCTAAATCATAAAAGCCACTGTTTATCAGTCTTTCTTTTGTCATGGCTTTCTTGACTGTCGTCAGATTGGCACAATACCAGTGTCCCCTTCGACAGTTTGCCGCCATGTTCGCATAGTATTCATGGATTCCCATTTTTATAAGATTTCTCTTCTTTGTTCTGGGCAATTTCCATTGTTTCCATATACACATGCGTATTCTGTGATAAAGCCATCCATTGATGTCATCTATATTGTTCTTCATGCTTGCAATTCCGTAATAGTTGAGCCATCCTCTTGCATACACTTTGATTTTCTCAAGGCTTGGCTTGATTGACTGACATCGTTTACGGGAAGATAACTCCTTCAGTCTAGACTTGAACTTCTTCCATGACTTCGGATGAACTCTGACATAAATACCTTTTCCGTTCCTTCCCAATGCAAAGCCAAGGAATTTAAAATTTCGGATTGCAAACACGCTGACCGTACGGCTCTTTTCTCGGTTGACTGTAAGTTTCAGCCTCTCCTCAAGATATTTTGTACTGCTTTCCAGGAGTCTCTCTGATGATCGCTTGCTCTTTGCAAGAAGCACGATGTCATCTGCATATCTTATGCATGGAACGCCTCTTTTCAGGAATTCCTGGTCGAACTCATTGAGGTAGATGTTTGCCAGCAATGGTGATAGATTTCCACCTTGTGGTGAGCCTTCCTCTGTATCGATGACCACTCCATTTTCCATTACACCGCTTTTCAGATAGCGCTTTATCAACTGTACTACACGTTCATCTTTTACATTCTTTCGGAGAAGATTGATGAGAATTTCGTGATTAAGAGTATCGAAGTACTTTGACAAGTCAAGGACTACAGCAAATGTATAGCCTTGTTCTGCATACTCCTTAACCTTAAGTATTGCATCTTTTGCACTTCTGTTCGGACGATAGCCATAGCTACCCTCTGCAAACAGCGGTTCATAGATTGGCACTAACGGTTGGGTTATTGCCTGTTGAAGTGTACGGTCTATCACTGTTGGTATGCCAAGCTTTCGCACACCACCATCTGGTTTGGGAATCTCAACTCGTCTTACTGGGGACGGAGTATACTTTCCACGATAAATGCGGTCGGTTATCTCTCGTTGATGTTCCTTTAGATATGGAAGAGCCTCCTCAATGGTCATGCCATCAATTCCTGGCGCTCCCTTGTTTGCCTTAACTCTCTTATACGCTCTGTTAAAGTTGTCTTTATACA
>ERZ894209.1070-NODE-1070-length-9952-cov-18.232394_pt1 | contig 9952 bp, 5 predicted proteins | sample MGYA00380288_ERZ894209 | MGnify/ENA primary metagenome ERZ894209 (study PRJEB32331, sample SAMN06328482) | human gut metagenome | biome: human gut microbiome; feature: stool | host: Homo sapiens | collected 2013-12-13 ... | reverse complement strand
CAACCGTTTAAGCTCCAACCGTAAAGGATTTACTCTCGCAGAAGGTGCTACACACAGGGACCCCGCTTTTCGATTAAGTATCGAAAAGAAGGGGGGAAAAGGACACTGTCAACGCCGTTTCGGATTCACTCTTGCTGAGGTTTTGGTCACGCTCGGTATTATTGGTGTTGTTTCAGCAATGACAGTACCGTCTTTGATGCAGAACTATCAGCGTCAAAGCTATGTAACTCAGCTGCATAAGGTTTATAATGAGATGCAGCAGGCATTTGAACGTTATAAATCTGATAACAATGCGATAAATTTACGAGAAGCCGGCATGAATGATCAGACTTCTGTAAATAATTTTGTTAATACTTATTTTAAAGTTGTTAATAGCTGTTTAGATCCTAATGATATAAAACCTTGTTTTGATAATCCGGAAAATTACAGAAAAATATCAGGTGAATCTGCAGATGCTTTTGATAATAATAACGTAGATGAAGGTACAGGTATGAGCTTTACATTGGCAAGCGGAGCATCTATTCGGCCCTGGAAACCAAATAACCGTTCAGATTTAACTTTTATTGTTGCAGTTGTTGATGTAAACGGTCCAAAACCACCCAATATATACGGAAGAGATTTTTTTGAAATGTGTATTGATGTTGATGGAAATATAGACGGATGCTTTAAAAGTGGTGGAGATGCAGCAATGTCTTTACCATTGACGACAGAACAACGTGAAGATTTATTTAATTCCTATTGCTTAGGCGGTGGAAATTCTCTCGTAGGATGTTTTGGTAAAATTTTAAATGATAATTGGCAGATGACTTATTAAAATAAATTTTGCTGTTCTGATATTTTGATATCTTTGTAGCCCAGATGTCTGTATGTCGCGGGGGAAACTTTTCTTCCTCGCGGTGTACGTTGCAATAAACCTGCTTGCAATAAAAACGGTTCACAAACATCCTCAATTGTTCTAACATCTTCTCCGATGGCTGCTGCAATCGTTTCAATTCCGACAGGACCGCCGTCGTATTTTTCGATAATAAGCTTTAGAAGGCTTCTGTCAGTGTTATCAAGTCCGTAGTTATCAATTTTTAGAATATCCAGTGATTTATTTGCTATGTCTTCTGTAATTTTGCCGTCATGTTTTACAAGCGCATAATCAGAAACTCGTTTTACAAGACGGTTTGCAATACGCGGAGTACCTCTGGAACGTTTTGCAATAGCATAAGCTCCGTCTTCTGTGATTTCAATATTCAAAATTCCTGCTGTTCTTGTAATTACTTGCGAAAGTTCATCTTCTGTGTAAAATTCCAGTCTGTGAATAATTCCGAAGCGGTCGCGAAGCGGTCCTGATAATTCTCCGGCTTTGGTCGTTGCACCGATTAGAGTGAATTTAGGAAGCGGCACGCGTAAAGTTTTTACGGTTTGGCTTTTCCCTGTTGTCATGTCAAGGAAAAAATCTTCCATTGCAGGGTAAAGAATTTCTTCCGCAACTTTGTTTAATCTGTGAATTTCATCAATGAATAAAATTTCTCCGCCTTTTAGCGACATCAAAATCCCGATAATATCACGCGGGCGCTCTAACGCGGGTGCTGATGTGATTTTAATATCAACGCCCATTTGCTCGGCTATAACACCTGCAAGAGTAGTTTTTCCAAGTCCCGGAGGACCGTAAAAAAGCAGGTGGTCCAACGGCATTTCTCTTTTTTTTGCTGCTGCAATTGATATTTTCAAAGTTTCTTTAAGTGATGACTGACCGATATATGTATCAAAAGATTTTGGTCGGATGCAGTTTTCAAAGTTTTTATCAAATTCAATGCTTTCAGCTTTTACAACAGGATTTTTTTTGAACCTGTCATTATGCTCTTTTGGCTTTTGAATATCGTTGTCGTCAGAAATTATGCTCATTGTTTTTCCTTTAATTTTATGATAGCATAAAGTTAAGTTTAGAGAAAATTATTAAGAAAAGGGAGTATAAACATGAAAGTATCAGAACGTTTAGAAAAAATACCTCCGTATCTTTTTGCGGAAATTGACAGAAAAATAGATGAAGCAAAAGCAAGAGGTATAGATATTATAAGTTTAGGTATTGGTGACCCTGATACGCCTACTTTACAGCCTGTAGTTGATGAAATGCACAAGGCTATTGATAATCCTAAAAACCATGATTATCCGCCTTATAACGGTACAGCTTCATTTAGAAAAGCTGCTGCTGATTGGATGAAAAAACGTTTTGGTGTTGAAGTTGATGCAGATAAAGAAGTTTTGGCAAACATAGGTTCAAAAGAAGCTATTGCTCACGTTTTCTTTGCCTATGTTGATAAAGGCGATTATACTCTTGTTCCTGATCCGGGATATCCCGTTTACAAAAATGCTACTATTTTTGCAGGCGGAACTCCTTATCAAATGCCTTTGTTGGAAGAAAACGGATTTTTGCCTGATTTTGACAGAATTCCTGAGGATGTTGCAAAAAAAGCAAAACTTATGTTTTTAAACTATCCGAATAACCCTACAAGTGCGGTTGCTGATTTAAATTTCTTCAAAAAAGCAGTAGATTTTTGTAAAAAATATGATATTTTGTTATGTCATGACATGGCTTATTGCGAAATGACATTTGACGGTTACAAAGCTCCGTCTGTTTTGGAAGTTGAGGGTGCAAAAGATGTTGCAATCGAGTTTTACTCTCACTCTAAATCATACAATATGACCGGATGGAGGGTTGGTTTTGTTGCAGGTAATGCAGATGCAATCAAAGCTTTGGGAACTATCAAAAACAACATTGATTCTGGTACGTTCAAAGCTATTCAGGATGCTGCCGTTGCTGCATTTAATGTTGAGCAGTCATGCATTGATAACTTAAATAAAATGTATCAGGAAAGACGTGATGCTGCTGAAGAAGGTTTTAGAGAATTAGGCTGGGGTATTAAGCCGTCTAAAGCAACTTTCTATTTGTGGCTTCCTGTTCCAAAAGGTATGACATCTGAAGAATTTGTTACAGTGATGCTTGAAAAAGCTCATGTTGTTGTGCCGCCGGGAAACGGGTACGGTAAATACGGAGAGGGATATTTCCGTGTTGCTTTAACAAAGGATGTTGAAACAATTAAAGAATGTATCAGAAGAATGAAAGAAGCAGGAATTAGATACAATTAATATACTCTGTTTGTATGAGTTTATTTCCTTGTTTCAAATCAGCTTGCGTGGTATAATTTTCTTATGGAATGTCCAAAATGCGGTTTAGAAATTGATGACAAAGCAATGGTTTGCCCTAATTGCAAAAAGGTGCTTAAACTTGCATGCCCGATTTGTAAGACGATTAATACAAGTAACACTTGCAGAAAATGCGGTTATGTAATTATCACCAAATGCAACAACTGCGGAAAAATCAACCAAACCATTACTAAAAAATGTAAAAAATGCGGATTTGATACCGAAAAAAGTGTTGTTATGAATGAATCCAATACGGATGATTTTGTAATGCTTACTATTGATTTCCCGAATATGGATGAAATGAAAACGCATTTGGGCTCTGCCAAGCTTCTTAATAAATTTAAAGTAAATCTTGATAAGATTATTTTGGACTACACAAAATCAATAGGGCTAAGACGACAGCTTATCGGAAAAACTTACGTTATAAGATGTGATAAAGATTACACTTTTAACAGCTCGGCAGCTACTGCAGTTAAAACAGCTATTGAACTTTTAAACCGTATTACTGCAATGAACTGTAAGCTGACTCAAAAGAAAAATGCATCAATCAGGTGCAATATGTTTTTATTGAAAAGAAGTATTGATTCCGATCCAAATGATTGTCAATCAGGATTTAATATCAGTCTTTTAAACCAAAATGCAAAAACAAAAGAAACTAAAATATTGAACACATTCCAGGTGCTTACAGATGATGAAGTCAGTGATGCTTTAGATGCCGAATATAAAGTTTCACCTCTTAACTCTGTAATGATTAATGATGAAATGGTCATGTTCTATGAGGTTGATTTAAGAGAGTTTGTTAAAGTTGAATATCCTGAGGAAGAAGAAGAACAGGAAATAGAAATTCCTAACTTTGTGCAAAATATGCTTGTAGAACAAGATAAACTCGATGGTCAGGCTTTAAATAATCTTGATTCACCCGGTGATCCTGATGCAATTTACGATATAGAAACAATTAATTTTGATGAGATTAATTGTGAATTTATGAGAACAGAAAATATTGATGTTCTTTTCCACATTCTGAACAAATTCCAAACTATTCCTAAGGGTATCCTTGCAATTAAGACAGCAGAACTGTACAAGCCGTATTCTCTGAAGGTTTTAAATGCAGCTGCGGATACAGGCAAATTTAATAACATAATCTCTTTAACCTGTTACGATGAAATGAAATATTCGCCGTATTCTTTCTTTAGAGATTTGGTTTCTGCAATTTTTGAATATACTGTTTCTCAAAAATTGTTTTTCCAAAATGATTTTTCAATGTTTGCATCGGTTGATCCTGACGGGTTAATCAGAGATTTGATTACATTGCAGCAAAGAGGCACTGATAATACGGAAGATACAAGATATGTTTATTTTGATATTTTCCTTACGCTTTTGCAGATTATTCCTAAAACTTTAATTTTTATTGAAGATTTTGATAAAATAGATGCAAGTTCTTATGATGTTTTGAAATTCTTGTTTGAAGCTTTTGAACAACTGGATATAAGCTTCTTGTTAACTTATAATAAAGATTTTTCATTGCATAAAGATTGCCATTTCTTGTTGAGCAAACCATATTACACTGAAATTTCTTTAAAGCCTACTCCGTTTGAGAAGATGATTGAGGAAAACAAGATTTATTACAGAAATATCTTGAGTAATTTCTATTTTCAAAGGATTGCTAAATACTCTTGCGGCAGCATTCTGTTCATAGATATTGCAATTCAGTATCTGATTGAATCAGGTGTTTATGCGGCTGATGATGACAGTATTGAAATGATTAATCCTAAAACCATTATCATTCCTTCAAACTTGGACAGACTTGTTGCCAGACGTTTAAATCTTTTGCAGGATGATGCTGATGCTATGAAGTTCTTAACTTCTGTTGTTCTTTTGGGAACAAGAATTGATATGGGAACTATTGAGAGCTTAGGTTATGAAAATGTTAATGAAATAATTGAAAAGCTAACTAATATGGGATATATGTATCAGTATAATAACTGTATTTACTTCCCTAATTATAATCTTTTAAGGGATAATCTGCTTACAACAATAAGCAAAATATATTTGAAAGAAGTCGCAGAAGAATTATTTGAAAAAATATTTAATCCTGATATGCCAAGCCCTGTTAAAGCTTATTTATACGGTTTGTTAGAAGACTATGATAACGAACGTTTGCAATGGGAACAGCTGGCGCAGGTAAACTTGTCTTTAGGTGATTTCAGCTCTTACTTGAATTGTACAAACAAGATTTTGCAAATTCTTGATAAAAATAACGATCCTGAACGTCAGGAAGAAATTGATACATATAAATTGCAGTTATATGAAAATATTTCTAATAACTTATACGAATACGTTCCTGACAAAACAGCGGAAATTGCAGAAGTTACATTGAAAAATATGGAGAAATCAACTGATATAGATAAAATCATTGTGCTTTGTAATAAAATGATTAACGGTTCTTTGTATGCCGGCAATTACACACATGCTCTTGAACTTACCCATAAAGTATTGTCATTGCTGCCACCGTCATCATTAAATCCGAATGATGAAAATTTCAACAGTTATTTTTTCCTTATGTCAATGATTCATATTCAAATTCTTTTTAATATCGGGGCTCTGGTTGATGCTTTGGATGTAGGATACAAAGTTTTAAATATAATTAACAGAGATACTATTGATAAGTTAAAACCTGAGTACATGTCAAAAGAGGACTTTATCGGTTTTGTAACTGATTCTGTCGGATATGTAGCGTTGGCAAATGTTTTATTGCTTGTCGGCAATGTTCAGGAATTTTTGAAAATTGTACGCTCTGATTTGGATTTTATACCGAAATCTTATGATATATTTATTACGCTTCAAGATTTGCTTCATGGAGTAAAGACTAATCCGACAGTTCAGCAGATTGATGCAAATGACAGATTTGGCGGTGTAATTCTGCATACAATAAACGCTTTTGTTAACTTTACGGGTGATTATAAATTGTTTGCAGAAGATATTTACAGAGCAAAAGTAATAGCAAAAGATAACAGGCTTCATCAGCTGGAATTATTCTGTGATTTGCTTATCGGATATGCTTATTTACAGCTGGAATCTTATAAGAAAGCTGATGCTATTATTTATCAAATTATTAAGGCTGCAAATGAAAAGGGTATGACTACACTGCTTTATATTGCATGGTATGTTATGAGCGAACTTCATTTACGCCAGCACAAATATGATGTAGCGTTCGGAATTGTTAACAATTCTTTAATTCAGCTTGAAAAGAATAATACAACAAGCGAATATTTGTTAATGCTGTTTAAATATAATATGTTCAAGATACTTATGTTTAAGAAACAGCCTGATAAAGCTGAGATTTGTATGGGACATGCTCAATATATTGCCCAAAAGTATGGTGTTAATTTTATTTTTGATACTGATGCTTCGCATTACATTCCTATTGAGGAAGACAATGTTGAAGAAGCATTCACTGAACCTGTATCTGATACTGCAACTATTGATGATTTGCTGTAAGTTAAATAAATTATTACTTCCTTGATTAAATCATATCCGCTTGTTATAATAACAATGAAGTAAGGGAGGGTTTATGAAAGTTTTATTTGCAGCAGCAGAAGTGGCACCTTTTTCTAAAGCGGGCGGTCTTGCCGATGTTGTAGGAAGCTTGCCAAAATATTTGGAAAATGATGCTGAAATTGCTATATTTACGCCGTTACACGGGCTTATTGATATTAATAAATATGAAATAAAAGAACTTGAAAACTCTGCTTTATGGCTGACTTTCAATGGAAAAGGACACAAGTTCAGATTGTTTATGTGTAAACTTCCCGGAACCGATATTAATGTGTTTTTTGTGCATAACGACTGGTATTTCAGCTGTTTTAAAGATGTTTATCCGAAATGGCTTGATCCTGAATATGAACACGAAAGGTATATAGCTTTTTCACTTGCCGTTATGGAATATGCAAAACTGTTAAACTTTAAAGCCGATATAATCCATGCAAATGACTGGCATACTGCAATGATTCCTGTATATTTGCACAGTAATTACAGATACGATGAATTTTGGAAAAATACAAAAACAGTTTTTGAAATTCATAACCTTGCTTATCAGGGAGTTTGGTTTGAAAGCGTGCTCGATTTTGCCAATATGCGCAAAGATATCGTATATAATGAATGGGGTGTGGAGCATTATGGCAAAGTTAATTGGATGAAAGGTGCAATAAATTATTCTGATAAAGTTATTGCAGTTTCTCCAAACTATGCACGTGAAATAGTAACCGGCGAATACGGCGAGGGAATGGACTATACTCTTCGTATGAACCAACATAAAATTGTAGGTATTCTAAATGGTATAGACTACGATGTATTTAATCCTAAAACTGATAAAACTATTGTTAAAAAATATGATTATAAATCTTTAAAACATAAAGAAGAAAACAAGAAAAAGCTTTGTGAAGAATTCGGACTAAAATATAATCCTGAAAGACCTTTGTACGCAATGGTTTCTCGTTTGGTTGAGCAAAAAGGTATTGATTTAATCAAACAGGCTGAAAACGATTTAAAAGGTTTAAATGCAGATTTTGTATTTTTAGGAAGCGGTAATTCTGATTACGAAAACCTTTTAATATGGCTTTCAAATAATACTTCCAACATCCGTTCTTACATTGGTTACAGAGCCGATTTAGCAAACCTGATATATGCAGGCAGTGACTTTTATCTTATGCCTTCAAAATTTGAACCTTGCGGATTAAGCCAATTAATTGCAATGAAATACGGTTCACTTCCTGTTGTTAGAGCTACGGGCGGGCTTGAAGATACTGTTACTGGCTATCCTTTAGCTGATTCTACCGGATTTAAGTTCTGGGGATATTCAGGTTGGGATATGATGCAGGCAATATATTGCTCAATGGGTGTTTACCAGGATAAGTTTACTCTTGATGCCATGAGAAAAACTGCTATGCAGTCAGATTTTTCTTGGAGAAGAAGTTCTCAACAATACTTAAATTTATATCGCGAATTAATTTGACATATTTTCAAATAAAGTTCAAAATATTGGTATGCAAAATGGAAAATTTGATTATTTAAAATTGCATATTTCAGTTCTTTTGGCAGGTTTTACAGGCATGTTTGCCAAACTTATTTCGCTGAATGAAGTCTTAATTGTTTGGTACAGAATGTTTTTTGCACTTATTTTATTTGTCGTTATGCTTATTATAATGAAAAAAAGACCTGTTGAAACTCTTTCGGGAGCGTTAAAAATAGGAGGCTTGGGTGCACTTTTGGCAATCCATTTGATGTTCTTTTTCGGTAGTATTAAGTATTCAAATGTGTCAATAGGTGTTGTTTGTTATTCTTTAGTCGGATTTTTTACAGTGCTTTTTGAACCTCTGATACAAAAAACAAAATTCTCTTTTGTAGAACTTTTTTACAGTCTGATTGCTGTTGCGGGAATATGGCTGATATTCAGCTTTGATGCAAGTTTCAGGTTCGGTATTATTCTTGGTGTGATTTCTGCTGCTCTGTTTGCACTTTATACGCTGTATAATAAAATCCTTGAAGTCGGCAAATCAACAAGATGTATGCTGTTTTATGAGCTTCTTGGCGGGGCTTTGTTTATGACGGTATTTTCGCCTGTATATCTTTATTTTTCTCCTGTATCCAGTATTTTACCAGTGGGTGTTGACTGGTATTGGCTGATTATATTGGCATTCTTTTGTACGGTTCTGCTTTATTTGATTCATATTTCCGTACTTAAAACTCTTTCAGCTTTTACAGTAAGCTTGACAGGAAACCTTGAACCTGTTTATGGAATTTTATTCGCTATTTTATTTTTTGGAGAAGCCCATGAGCTTTCGCTTTCGTTTTATATAGGAATGATATTAATTTTGCTTTCTGTATTCTTGCAGTCTTTCATGAAAAACAAATCATTTAATTTTAAGTTTACAAACGTTGATAAAGCTTGAAGAATTTGTTATAATTATAATGTAAATTATAGAAAGGAGCATTTATGAGAAAATTTAGTTATGTCGGGGGGGGGGCAACCGTTTAAGCTCCTATAGCAAAGGTTTCACACTAGCTGAGGGTGCTGTGCACGTAGCCATGTCGGGCAGTCTGAGCAAGTATGCGTTTACTCTCGCCGAAGTATTGATTACGCTTGGCGTTATCGGTGTAGTCGCCGCTTTAACTATGCCAAGTGTCTTGAATAATGTTCAAAAATATGTTATAAATAAGCAGTTTAAAAAATCATATTCTACACTATTTCAAGGACTTAGGCAGGTTGAAGCTGATTTGGGCTATAAACCGGAGTGTTACGGTTGGGATAAATCTCCTTATGCAGGACAAAATCTGGAGTATTGTATAAGATATAATGCTGACGGAAATTGTACTGCCTGGGGAAATAATGAAGGTAAACCTGTCCCATCTGATTATAACGGCAGATTTGGTGAGTGTGATACATTCTGGAAGCAGTTTGAAAAATCAGTAAAAGTTGTGAAAATATGTGAAAATAAAGCATATCCTGATTGTATTCCTGAATACGGCGGTATTGATACTGTAAGAAAAGCCGAAAATGAATCTATGTCGGATGTTGATATAAATCAAGCAACATCAGGAGCTTCGTGGTGGAGAAAAAATGAAATACTTAACAACCGTAAAGCATATGTGCTTGCAGACGGAAGTATAATGCTGTTTAAAGGTTCATGGCCCGGAAATATAGGATTTGCTATTGATGTAAACGGTAAAAAAGGTCCTAATAAATGGGGGTACGATATATTTG
>ERZ894209.1064-NODE-1064-length-9975-cov-120.120867_pt1 | contig 9975 bp, 10 predicted proteins | sample MGYA00380288_ERZ894209 | MGnify/ENA primary metagenome ERZ894209 (study PRJEB32331, sample SAMN06328482) | human gut metagenome | biome: human gut microbiome; feature: stool | host: Homo sapiens | collected 2013-12-13 ... | reverse complement strand
CAATTTCAAGGTCACTTCGCTGTTTCTCGAGTGCAAAAATTGCTTTATTCTGTTCCTGCAGCTTTTGATAAATCTCGCATAAGTGCTTGTAAGAAACTGCTTCCGTTGATGGCTGCGGTCTTGGCGGTATGGCAGGAGTTGAAGCAACGGTTGTCGAAACAGCGGTTGTTTCTTTTGCTTTTGTTGTTGTGGCGGCGGTTGTAACGCTGACGGTGGCAGGAAGCGTGCTTTCCTCATATATTGTACCGCTTGTTGCGGCGGATGAGGAGGAAAATCCGGTTCCGCTTTGGTTACCGTCAACATAAGCTACTCCCTCGGCTGAGCAGGCTGTGACGGAAAGAATGACCGACACGGCAAGAATTATCGCCGCTTTTTCATTTGTTGATCTTTTCATTTTACCCTCTTGTTTTATCTGCGTATTATGAGATATTGTACTTGTATTTTAACACAAGGGCTTCGAATAGTCAACGGTATGTGTTACAAAAATCAACGGTACGAAATCCGATATATGCTACACTTTAGATAAATGAACTGTTTATTTTATGTTTTCAGATCGTTTATATTCATTACGGAGGCTCAGATGGTTAAATTCGGAGAAAGAGTAAAGCAGTTAAGGCTAAGTGCAGGCATGACGCAGGAACAGCTGGCTGAAAGGATATGGGTGACAAAAGCGGCAATAAGCAATTATGAATTGTCGGAGCGTAACCCTTCTCCCGAAACGATAATCAAAATAGCCGGAGTATTCGGTGTTACGACAGACTATCTGTTAGGGCTTGAGGATAAGAGAAGCCGAACACTTGATATAAGCGGACTTTGCGAGGAGGATATACGCTTTTTGCAGTCTGCGGCGGCTCTGCTGAAAAAGAAAAACGCAGTGAAAAAATCCGTTGCAGAACATTGACAGCCGCTGTATTACGATGTATAATAGCTATATTGTACATTAAACAGATAGAAACGGTAGACTTAAAGGAGCGACTTATGGCAATAAGCATAACCGAAGCAGCGGAGCTTAAAAGGGCGATACTTGACAATTTCGGCGTAACGCTGCATTTTCACGATGGCTGCGGAGGACAGTATTTTACGCTGGATGAGAGAAACGATGAGATAAAGCGGTTTATTGAGAGCTACTTCGATAAAAAGGGAATGACCGTTACATTTATAGCAAGGGGAACACAGTTCTCTGTAGGAGGTAACAATGCTTGACCGGTTTTCAAGAACACAGCTCGTTTTCGGTAAAGAGGCAATGGACAGGCTGAAAGGCTCTCGTGTTGCGGTATTCGGCGTAGGCGGAGTAGGCGGTTATACCGTTGAGGCGCTTGCACGCTCGGGAGTGGGAGCGATTGATATTATAGACGATGATAAGGTGTGTCTTACCAATATAAACCGTCAGATAATAGCTACAACAAAGACGGTCGGTAAGTACAAGGTCGATGTCGCAAAGGAGCGAATTGAGGAAATAAATCCCGACTGCAAGGTGGCAGCCTTCAGAACCTTCTATATGCCTGAAACGGCGGATCAGTTTGACTTTACTCAGTATGACTATGTAGTTGACGCAATAGATACGGTTACGGGAAAAATAGCACTTATTGAAAATGCAAAGAAAGCAGGAACGCCGATTATAAGCTCTATGGGAGCGGGAAACAAGGTCGATCCTACGGCATTTGAGGTTGCGGATATATATAAGACCTCTGTGTGTCCACTGGCAAGGGTAATGCGCTATGAGCTTAAACGCAGAGGAATAAAGAAGCTCAAGGTGGTATACTCAAAGGAAAAGCCGATACCGCCCATTGCCGACGAAGATCCGAACGGTGAAAACGGTAGTCTTTCTAAGGCGGATAAGGTGCCGGGAAAAAGACAGGTGCCGGGAAGTACCGCCTTTGTACCGTCTGTGGCAGGGCTTATTATTGCGGGCGAGGTTATAAAGGACATAATCGGGTATAAAGCCGGTGAACGAAATTAAATAATATGCGGATGAAGTATCTTTCGGAACAGTATAAAGATACTTCATTTTTTTCTTGACTATATTATGATTCAGTGATAGAATAAAAGGTGAAATAAATCTCTCAATTGCATTATCAGCACGGAGGTGTTTGCTTGCTTTTGATATATCTGGCAATGGTTGATTCCGACGAGGAAAAAGACCTTGTCGAAAAGCTGTACAACACCTATAAAAACACTCTGTTCAATATTTGCTTTGCGATAGTCCGCAACCGGACGGATGCTGAAGATGCGGTTCACGATACTTTTATACGCATTATAGACAATCTGTGTAAAATCAAAGATGCTGATTCTCCTCAGACTAAAGCGTTCTGCATAGTGATAGCAAGGAATGCGGCGGTGGATATACTCAGAAAAAGCAAGAAAAGCGTTTTTGTTACGGAGGAGGAGCTTGATTTTTATGAGTCAGACATAAAAAACGAGGAAACTGCTCTTTCAAATATAGGTGTAGAGCGGCTGAAACAGGCTTTAAGACGGTTGCCGAAGGAATACTATGATGTACTTATGCTGAATGTGAAATTCGGATGTTCCCTTTCCGAAATGTCGGGCATTCTGGGTATAAGCTATCAGGCGGTAAGATATAAGCTGAGAAAAGCGAGAAGTATATTGCTGAAAGAAACGGAGGTTAAAAATGAACAACATTGAAATCGCACTGGAGGAAACCATGTATGAAATGATTTTCTCCGATATTCCAAAAACAAATTATAAGATTCGTCGATCGTTTGACCGGAGAATGAAGAAGATGATACGCAGTTATATAGCCGACAATACTCTTGATAAAAGTGTTCATAAGTCGAAAAAGCGTTGGCGATATATCATAATTATTGCCGTGACCCTTGTTCTTACAATCACAGCGGCGGCGGTGGTCTGCTATAATAATATCGCTCTTGAAAAGCATGATACATTTTCCCTGTTACATATTGAGGACACTGAAAAAGCACCGGAAAATATAGAACAGGAATATGTAATCACGGCCGGCATTGACGGATATATGAGATATACGTTTTATAACAGTGACGGGTATATGGTAGAAGAATATAAAGACGGCGACAGCCAAATCATATTTTCTCAGATGACATTCAGCCATTTCAACGGCACACGGATTAACACAGAAACGGCCGAAGACGCTATTACGGCTGTTGATGTCAACGGGATAACGGCATTGTATTTTGAAAACGGCATGGAAAATATGCTGGTGTGGAATAATGACGAGTATGTTTTTTCTTTTCAGGCTAATAAGCTCGGCAAAGATGAACTAATAGCGTTATCGGAGAGCGTAAAACCAAAGCAATGATACGTCAGAATGCACAAAACAGCGTTTGAAATTTGTGCATTTGTACAAAATAATCCGAAGTGATAAAAAAAGCAGTACGCAGTACCTCTTTCATACGTTTTATTAATAGGGACTGAAATTAAGCCCTGATAAAACAACGGAGGTATTTATACTATGAAGAAAAGAGTACTCGCATTTTTACTGGCAACGGTGTTTGTTCTTACGCTTGTTATGAGCGTATCGGCGGAGGGGGTACAGTGCGATCTGTCCGGCACCAAAAACTGTACGCTTACGGTCAAAGGCACTACTGCACATTGTCACAGCTCGCTTACCGATTCAAGCGGTACTATCAAAAGTGTGAAGGTCGAACAATCGCTTGAGAAGTTTGCTTTCCTGTGGTTCTGGAACACAGAGGGCGGACCTTGGACAAGAACGGTACACTCGGGCGTAGCACAATTCGATAATTACAAGGTCGTATCGAGCGGTACATATCGTGTGAAATCTGTATTCACCGTTACTACCAAGGATGGCAGGTCCGAAACGATTACTATGTACAGCAATGAAGTAAAAGTTGCATAAAAGTACCCTCTTTACCGGTCAAGCGGTAAAGAGGGTTTTTCTGTGCCGTTTTTCTTGACCTTGCGGGGAAATTGTGATATATTATCACTGTAAATGCAGATAATAAGGCGAAGGAGTGTTGCTAAAAATGGACGGAAATCAGGCAGAATATGATATAGCGATAATCGGAACGGGGCCTGCGGGCATATCGGCGGCTATCAATGCAAGAATACGCAACAAGAGCTTTATACTTTTCGGAAATGCAGACCTCAGCGCAAAGGTCGAACGCTCGCATATAATATCGAATTATCCTGCTCTGCCAGAAATAAGCGGCAGTGAGATGAACAGGAAATTCGCCGCTCACCTTGAGCAGATGGATATAGAGATAACCTGCGAGCGTATTACCGGAGTGTATAATATCGGCAAGTATTTTATGCTCCTTGCAGGGCAGAAGGAATATAAGGCGGACGCTGTCATTCTGGCGACGGGCGCACAGACCGTAAACGAAATAAAGGGCGAGCGTGAGCTTCTCGGCAAGGGCGTAAGCTATTGCGCCACCTGTGACGGAAATTTCTATAAAGGGAAAACGATAGCCGTTATCAGCGATAACAAGGAGAGCGAAGAAGAAGTGGATTTTCTGGCGGAGCTTGCAGAGAAGGTTTATTTCTGTCCGTCATATAAGACGGATTATTCGAGAGAAAATGTCAGCAGATTACCCGGCTTTGTCAAAAGCGTAAACGGAGAGCGTCACGCAGACGGGATAACGCTTTCTGACGGCAGTATAATTGCTGTTGACGGAGTGTTCTTTCTGAAGCAGACGGTTTCAGCGGATGTACTGCTTGACGGGCTTGAGATGAATAACGGCAGTGTTGCGGTAAATCGTGATATGTCAACAAGCGTAAAAGGGTGCTTTGCCTGCGGAGATTGCACAGGCAGACCGTATCAGATAGCTAAGGCTATCGGAGAGGGGAATGTTGCACTTCACAGTGCGGTGGCGTATCTGGCGGAAAACAAGGGTAAAAAAGAATAATAAAAACAGCAGCAACGGTACGGTGATTAGTAGCGTTGCTGCTGTTTGTAGAAAAAGTCTTTTGTTTAATGTGCTTCTGTTATATCGTTCAGCTTTGACAATGATAACAGGCTACCGATAGTTCTTTTTGTCGGACAGCACTTCTTGGGTTCGCTATTCGAATAGATACACTTGTCAATATGAAAGAGGGAGACAACCAAAGGGATCAGGTGAGAGTCTGAGCCTCGCTTACGCAAGGCTCGTGCGCTCCGCTAAAGCTTCGCTGGACTGCCGCAGTGAAGCAAAGCGAAACGATTGAGCACTTGCCAAAGGTAAGTGCTCAGCCCTATACCCTGTCCCTTAGCTTTTCTCCCTCTTGGCTCCCTCTTTCCTTATCCATACCCTTACCCCGCTGGGGTGTTGGCGGAACTCGTAAAACCGTCTGAACATTGTATATCTCGTCAATGCAGGGACGCTTAACGCTACATGTCCGCAGGTTAGTACATATATCTTAGGTTAGTAGCGTTTTTTGAAAGGTTAATGTCAGTGCAGTTGCACTGATAAGGTCACGAAAATATTAACTCATTGTCGGTACGGAAAATGATTTCAGCGGTGTTGGCGATATATTTCACAGTACAATTTAATGATAAATCGGATTATATAAACTGAAAGCAGCAACGGTACGGTGATTAGTAGCGTTGCTGCTGTTTGTTATTACTGCTGTGCTTCAAGGTTTGCTTTCAGCTTGTCGGAATATTCACGGATGACCTTGCGGTCCGACTCGTTTACAATCTTATAAGTCGTCCTTGAATAGAAATGGCTGTCGGTATCCCATATAACAGGAACGATGCCAAGCTCGGTCAGCTTTCCGAGTACAATCGACAGGCATTCGGAGGAATCGGTGTGAGTTGCGTCCTTTGCCATATTGCTTGCGGTATAGGTCGATGTCGTTTCTCCCATAAATACGGGGATGTCATTATCCAGAAAAGCCTTTTTAAGCTCGGCGCACTGGCTGTCGATATATTTAAGCCATTCTTCGCCGCCTATTTTATTCGACCAGTACATAGAGTTGTCGACATAGTGGACAGACACCATAAGCCTGTCGTTTACCATATCCTCAGGCATTTGAAATCTCGAAGAAGTCGTTTTATCTATGTTTGTCCAGTAGCCCGAAACGATAAGCACACGCTGTGCGTTATATCTGCCTGTGCCTCTTACCGCATCGACAAACGCCTGATTGAGCGTGTTGGTCATCTTGTAAGCATTGGTTTCGGACTGTTCCTTGAGATTACCGCTTGAATCAAACTGATTGCCGCCGAGATATTCGTTATAGCCCTCGAAAACGAGTGTGTAGGGATAATCCGCAAAATACTCGGCTATCTGCGTCCACAGATGAGTGAATATCTCCTTGCACTTGTCAAGGTCGTTTCTTCTTATGATAAATTCATCGAAGTGGTGGATATTTATAACGGAATATACGCCTGCCTTTTCGCAGTAATCAACAATCTCCTTAACTCTTTTAAGGTATTCCTTGTTTATCGTATATGTACCGTCATTTTCCATCATATTGCCCCAGAACACAGGAATACGAACTGTGTTGAAGCCTTCCGCCTTCATACCGTCTATTATTTCCTGCGTGGTAACATCCGCTCCCCAGCAGGTTTCATAGTCCTGCGGTTCGTTTCCGCCGACAACGGGAATCCATTCATACGTTATCTTTTCGCAATCGGTCGCTTCGTATGCTTCCATCGTGTTGCCAAGACTTATGCCAAGCCCCATTTTTTCAGCCATTTCAGTTGCTGTGATTATCTCATAGCGTGATGAAGTATCACTGCTTTCGTTATCCGAAATACCGCTCTGAGCGTCCGACGCCGGCTGACTTTCCGTTCCCGATGTGACATTTCCGGCACAGCCTGTCAGCATAAGTGCCATTACCGTAAGTATTGCCGTTAATCTCTTCTTCATAAGAATACCTCTTTAGCAAAAAGAGCCGTTACATAAATCTATGCAACGGCTCCCGAGTGTTTATGGTTTATTTTGCGTAATCTATAGCTCTGCTTTCTCTTATCAGATGTACCTTTATCTGACCGGGATACTCCATCTCGTTCTCGATACGCTGAGAAATTTCTCTTGCAAGAACTATCATCTTATCATCGTCAACCTGTTCGGGCTTTATCATGATTCTTACTTCACGGCCTGCCTGAATAGCGAATGACTTTTCAACACCGTTGTAAGAGCTGCATATCTCTTCGAGCTTCTGCAGACGCTTGATGTAGTTTTCGTAGTTTTCGCTTCTTGCGGCGGGACGTGCGGCGCTTATTGCGTCGGCTGCCTGTACAAGAGCGGCAATAACAGAGTGTATCTCAACATCGCCGTGGTGAGCCTCGATAGCGTGGATAACTTCGGGGCTTTCCTTATACTTACGGCAGACATCGACACCTATCTGAACGTGTGAGCCTTCAATCTCGTGGTTAAGAGCCTTGCCTATATCGTGCAGAAGACCGGCACGTCTTGCAAGAGTTGCGTCAACGCCAAGCTCGCTTGCCATAATTCCTGCGAGGTGAGCGACCTCTATTGAGTGGTTAAGTACGTTCTGACGATAAGAGGTACGGTAGTAAAGGCGGCCGATAAGCCTTACAAGCTCGTGGTGCAGGCCGTTGACGTTGGTTTCCATAACGGCACGCTCGCCCTCCTGCTTAATTTTAAGCTCGACCTCACGTCTTGCCTTTTCTACTGTTTCTTCAATTCTCGTGGGATGGATACGTCCGTCCTGAATGAGCTTTTCAAGCGCTATTCTTGCTATCTCACGTCTTACATGGTCATGGCAGGAAAGCGTTATAGCCTCGGGGGTATCGTCAATGATAAGGTCAACACCTGTGAGCTGTTCAAGCGCACGGATGTTTCTGCCCTCACGGCCGATTATTCTGCCCTTCATTTCGTCATTGGGCAGGGGCACTACGGATACTGCCACCTCCGATACGGTATCGGCGGCAAGTCTTGAAATAGCAAGGGAGATATACTGTCTTGCCTTTTCGTAGCATTCGTCCTTAAGACGCTGTTCGTAAGCTGTAATCTTGACTGCCTTTTCGTGCGAAAGCTCGCTGTCAAGCATACTCAGCAGGTGTTCTTTCGCCTGATCTAAAGTAAAGCCGGATATTTTTTCGAGAATATCCATCTGGCTTTTCTTGATGGATTCGGCTTCAGCCAGCTTTTCTTCAGCCTTCTTGTTCTTGTTCTGGAGCTGTTCTTCAAGACGCTCGATCTTATCGTTCTTCTTGTCTAGGTTCTCCTCTTTCTGCTGAAGTCTTCTTTCAGAGCGTGTTACCTCTGCTCTGCGTTCCTTGAGTTCTCTTTCGGTTTCGCTTTTGAGTTTCTGAATTTCTTTTTCGTTGTTTTCTTTGAGCTTAAAGATCTCGTCTTTAGCCTCAACCAGTGCGGTTTTCTTTGTTGCCTGAGCTTTTTCGTTAGCCTCGGATACTATCCTGCTTGCTTCCTTCTCGGCAGATTCTATCTGCGCTTCTGCCGTCTTTTTTCTATGCTCGATACCCATTTTGTACATAACAAAACCGAATATCGCCGCTCCGACTACGAATGCCGCCGCACAGAGTGTAACTGCAAGCCACACTTCCATGGGTTAGCGTTCCTCCTTTTCTGAATTGCCGTGTCACGCCGCCGCAAAACTGCATAAGCGCCTGCACGGCTGATTTTACATTTCAACATTTAATTGTATATATGTAAAATAAGCGGATCGTCCTGTCTTTTATTGGTGAAAATTTGCAAGACAGCCGACTTTCCTGAGTTATAATAGATATTTACTCGATATTAATTTTACGGCATTTTCAACAAATTGTCAAGGGCTTTTTATAAAAAAACACTAAATTATTTTGGAAAATAGTGAAAATCTATTGACAACATTTTACCGCTATGATATAATAATCAAACTGTGAAATCGTTATTACCGTTATGCAGTGCGGTTTTACAACACATTTTAATAAGCCGATGTGATGGAATTGGCAGACGTGACGGACTCAAAATCCGTTGGTAGCAATACCGTGCGGGTTCGACCCCCGCCATCGGCACCACACCGAATGGCTCGCAAACCCTTGATATAGCTGGGTTTGCGGGCTTTTCTTTATGCTCTATATTCTTATGTATGTCCCTCGCTCATCAGCAAATTTGCCGTTTTCGGGCTGATTTTCGGAGGGACATTGGAGGGACATAGCACATTAAGCGGAGGGATATACGCCCAAAATCGCATTGGCAGACGCAACCTTTGAAGTGAAATTCAAGTGCGTGTAAATGTTTGAGGCGGTCGAAATGTCGCTGTGACCCAACCACTCCTGAATTTCTTTCAGGCTTACACCGTTTGCGTACAACAGGCTTGCACAGCTATGCCGCAGATCATGAAAGCGGATCTTCCGCATACCGTTCTTTTGCAGAATCAGCGGAAAATGCTGTGTGAGATATCCGGGCTTCACAAGTTCACCGATCTCGTTGACATAGATATAACCGGTGTATTTTTTGCAATAGGAACGCCCGCATAGTTTTTGATTCAACTCCTGCTGTGCTTTCAGACGGTGCAGCAATTCTTCAAACGGTGGGACAAGCGGCAGACTGCGGTAGCTGGATTTCGTCTTTGTCCGATCCTTTTGGATGATCTTGCTTTTGCCGTCTATGGTTGCCTGTGTAACCGTGTGACGAATGGTGATTGTTTTCTTTTTGAAATCAATCGCATACCACTTTAAGCCGACTGCTTCACTTCGGCGCAGTCCGTAAAATGCACCGAGGATAACGCCAAGCTCTATGGGGTCGCCTTTGACGATTTCAAAAAGACGATTTAGCTCATCTTCTTCGTAAACGCTCCCGACGAATTTTTCTTTTTTCGGCCGTTCAATGCGATCCGCTGGGTTCGTATCAATCAAACCGAGTTTGAAAGCGTGCTGTAAGGCTTTACGGATATTGGCGTGGCGGTGTATGACCGTGTTTGCGGAAACACCCCGCACCGTCAATTCGTAGGTGTAGTAATCTTGTATATGCTTTGGCGTGACCTCGCACAGAGCCAGTCCGGGGTGGTGGGTAGATTGTCAAGTCAAGTGCAACACTTTTTAGACAAAAATTCGAGAGGGGAAAGATAGCC
>ERZ894209.1044-NODE-1044-length-10155-cov-18.696040_pt1 | contig 10155 bp, 7 predicted proteins | sample MGYA00380288_ERZ894209 | MGnify/ENA primary metagenome ERZ894209 (study PRJEB32331, sample SAMN06328482) | human gut metagenome | biome: human gut microbiome; feature: stool | host: Homo sapiens | collected 2013-12-13 ... | reverse complement strand
AGTGGACCGAACCGCGCGACTTCAACATGATGCTGCGCACCCACCTCGGCCCGGTCGAGGACGAGAACTCCCTGCACTACCTGCGTCCGGAAACCGCGCAGGGCATCTTCGTGGACTTCAAGAACGTGATGACCTCTTCCCGCAAGAAGCCGCCGTTCGGCATCGCCAACATGGGCAAGTCCTTCCGTAACGAGATCACCCCGGGCAACTTCATCTTCCGTACCCGTGAGTTCGAGCAGATGGAAATGGAATTCTTCGTCAAGCCCGGCGAGGACGAAGCCTGGCACCAGTACTGGATCGACGCCCGCACCCAGTGGTACCTCGACCTCGGCGTCAAGCCGGAGAACCTGCGCCACTACGAGCATCCGAAGGAGAAGCTGGCCCACTATTCGAAGCGCACCGTCGACATCGAATACAAGTTCGGCTTCCAGGGCTCCGATTGGGGCGAGCTCGAAGGCATCGCCAACCGTACCGACTTCGACCTGTCCGCGCACGCGGAGCACTCCGGCGAGGACCTGAGCTACTTCAACCAGGCCACCGGCGAAAAGTACGTGCCGTACGTCATTGAGCCGGCCGCCGGCCTGACCCGTTCCCTCATGTGCTTCCTCGTCGACGCCTACGACGTGGACGAGGCTCCGAACACCAAGGGCGGCGTGGACAAGCGCACCGTCCTGCACCTCGACCCGCGTCTGGCTCCGGTCAAGGCCGCCGTGCTGCCGCTGAGCAAGAAGCCGGACCTGCAATCCGTGGCCCAGAAGCTCGCCGCCGACCTGCGCCAGAACGAGTGGATGATCGACTACGACGAGGCCGGCGCGATCGGCCGTCGTTACCGTCGTGAAGACGAGATCGGCACCCCGCTGTGCGTCACCGTCGACTTCGACACCCTCGACGACCAGGCCGTCACCATCCGTGAACGCGACACCATGCAGCAGGAGCGCGTCAGCCTCGACAAGGTGGCCGACTACATCGCCGAGCGTATCGGCGAGAAGCGCGTCAGCGTGCCGCAGATGCCGGTCGAAATGGGCGGCGAGGCTTGGCCTGAGTCCGTCAAGATCGCCGAAGCCGGTGGCCTGTACTGATCGCCCCGAATCGGTCATATTGAACGGAACAAGTCTGACCTATGCCAGATAGCATTGTGAATGCCTACGAGGAATCCGACGTGCTCGACCCGCGTACCGACGCGGAACGGCCGTCGGTTCCTCCCGTTATAAAGCCCGTTGATCTGGGTCCGGTGCACGTCGAAACGCCGGTGGTGCTTTCGCCTATGGCGGGCGTCACCAACTGGCCGTTCCGCGTGATCTGCGAAAGCTACGGTCCCGACGGTCTGTACGTGGCGGAAATGATTACCGCGCGCGCATTGGTGGCCCGCAATCCGAAAGCCCTGCGCCTATGCCGTTTCGCACCCAGCGAGAAGATTCGCTCGCTGCAGCTGTACGGCGTCAATCCCTCGATTGTGGAGCAGGCCGCGAAAATCGTCATCGACGAGAACATGGCCGACCATGTCGACCTCAACTTCGGCTGCCCGGTGCCCAAGGTGACGCGTCGTGGTGGCGGTTCCGCGCTGCCATGGAAGACGGACCTGTTCCGTGAGATCATCCAACGTGTGGTCAAGGTGTGCGACGCGGCCAACGTACCAGTCACGGCCAAAATCCGCGTCGGCATCGACCATGAACACGAGACGTTCCTCGAAGCCGGGCACATCGCGCAGGAGGAAGGCTGCAAGGCCGTCACCCTGCACGCGCGCACCACCGCCGAATATTACGGTGGGCATTCCGATTGGTCCCGCATCGGCGAGTTGGTTTCCGAGCTTGATATTCCCGTCTTCGGCAACGGGGATATTTGGGGTGCCAACGACGCGTTGGCGATGGTCGCCGAAACCGGTTGCGCGGGTGTTGCGATCGGCCGCGGCTGCCAAGGCCGTCCATGGTTGTTCGCCGACATCAAGAACGCGTTCGCCGGCAGTGACGAGCGCGTCGACCCCACGCTGGGCGACGTGTGCCGCGTGATCGAACGGCATGCCGAACTGCTGACCGAATTCTATGATGGCGACGAGCGGATGGCCGTGCATGACCTGCGCAAGCACGTCGCGTGGTATCTGAAGGGCTTCCCCGTGGGCGGTTCCACACGCCGTGCGTTCATGGAATGTGAAAATCTTGAGGATGTCCGGCGCGAGATAGGCAGACTCGACCCGAACATTCGGTTCCCAGAGCGCATCGCCGACAAGCCAAGGGGGCGCGTGCGCTTCGCCAAAAAGGTGCATCTGCCTTACGGATGGTTGGAATCCCGGGAAACCACGCACGAGGAGCGTGAGGCGCTGTTCGGGGATGACCCGATGGATGCCAGCTACTAAAGCTCGTCACGCATGTTCGAAGAGCCGTGTACAAATGACTGAAGGGGTCAACGCAGGCAGAATGAACATGCTGACAGCAAAAAAGTGAAAAAACGGTGGTACACGCCTGGAAAAGTGCGCGTATCATCGGCGCGATTGCGATAGAGTTGTTCATATACGTGAGTGAACAGGAGACAATGGTGAGCGAGATTGCCCAGACTGACAATTTCAACGACAAGACCAACATCAAGGTCGTCGGTGTCGGTGGAGCCGGAGGCAACGCTGTCAATCGCATGATTGCGGAGGGTCTTCAAAGCGTCGAATTTATTGCGATCAACACTGATGCAAAGGATCTGCTGCGATCCGACGCCGATGTCAAGATCTCGCTGAACGATGCCTCCAGCCGTGGTCTGGGCGCTGGCGCCGACCCGGAAAAGGGTGCCAAGGCGGCGCAGGATCACCAGTCCGACATCGAAGAGGCGCTTAAGGGCTCCGACATGGTGTTCGTCACCTGCGGTGAGGGCGGTGGCACCGGAACCGGTGCCAGCCCGATCGTGGCACGTGCGGCCCACCAGCAGGGCGCGCTGACCATCGCCGTGGTGACCCGTCCGTTCAGCTTCGAAGGTCCGCAGCGTTCCGCTTCCGCCGCGCTCGGCATCGAGAACCTGCGCAAGGAAGTCGACGCGCTGATCGTCATTCCGAACGACCGACTGCTGGAACTGTCCGACCGCACCATTGGCATCGTCGACGCGTTCAAGACCGCCGACACCGCACTGCTGGCCGGCGTGCAGGGCATCACCGACCTGATTACCTCGAATTCGTACATCCACGTTGATTTCAACGATGTCAACGCGATTCTGCGTGGTGCCGGCACCGCGCTGTTCGGCATCGGTTCCGCTCGGGGAGAGGACCGCGCCACGCAGGCCGCGGAAATCGCCATCAGCTCGCCGCTGCTGGAGGAAAGCATCGAGGGTGCGCATGGCGCACTGATCAACATCGCCGGTCCGACCGACCTGAAGCTGCAGGAAGCCGCAGCCGCGGTCGCGCTGGTGCAGAAGGCCATCCATCCGGAAGCGCAGATCATCTGGGGCCTGTCCCTGGACGACGCCTACGGCGACGAGGTGCGTGTCACCGTCATCGCGGCAGGTTTCGATGCCAATTCTAAGAAGCCCGACCAGCCGGCCGAAGAAAAGCCGGCCGCGGCCAAGGAAAACACGGTACCGCTGTCCGCGTTGTCCGCCGGCGTGCAGGCTCCCGCCCAGCAGCCGCAGCCGGTGCAGACTCCGGCGGTGCCGCAGGTGCAGCCGCTGTCCAGCTACATTCCGTCCACTCCGGACCAGAACGTCGCCTCGTTCGACCAGACCACCGAGCATGAAGTGGTTTCGGCTAACGATCCGGGCGACCTCGATATTCCGGATTTCCTGCGCTAAAGTCAACGCGTAGACGCGAAAGGAACATACATGGCAGGTTTCATGAAGAACGCGATGTCGTACTTGGGAATGTCCGACGTCGCCGAGGGTGAGGATGATTTCGAGGATGACGTCGACACCGGCGAGACCTCGTTCGATTCGGATCATTCCGTCACCCCGATGCCTTCCTCTTCGGCTTCCGCTTCCACGCCGTCCGCTCCGCGTGAGCAGTCCAACCCGTTCCAGGGGGGTAGAGTTAGCCGCATCACCACCATCCATCCGAAGACCTATGACGATGCGCAGATGGTCGGTCGCGCCATTCGTGACGGCATTCCGGTGGTGCTGAACCTGACAGGTGTGGCCGAAGCCGTGGCATACCGCATCGTCGACTTCTCCGCCGGTGTGGTGTTCGGCGTGCGCGGCTCCATCGAACGCGTCACTCCGCGCGTGTTCCTGCTGAGCCCGGCCCAAGTGAACATCAAGGTCGAGGAGCCTGAAGACAAGGGTCCGGCCCACGACCTGTTCGCCGACTGAGCCGTGTAGCACAGAGCAAGCACAAATCAGACGATTATGCCCCCACTGAAAGCGGGGGCATTTTGTTATGCGCGCTTGATACAGTGGCAACGTGATTCTCTCGATAATTGGTAGCGTCGTCCATTTTCTGGTCAACGCCTATATCCTGGTGCTGTTCGTCCGCATGATTCTCGACTGGGTGTTGGCATTGTCGCCGACGTGGCGGCCAAGCGGAATCGTGGCCTCGTTGTTCGACGCCATCTACCAGCTGACGGAGCCGCCGTTAAGGTGGTTGCGGCAGTATATTCGTCCCGTTCCGCTCGGACCGATCTATTTTGACGTCGCGTATCTTGTGCTTTATTTCGTTCTTGTGGTCATTGATTTCCTTATTTAGCACCTCTAAAAAACCGTTTTTCCGCAAAATATCTATGGTTTCGTGCTAGAGTCGAACACTGAAAGCAACAACAGTAAGGCATCAAGCCCAAAGCGAGGTGTAAGGATTTATGGCTCTGTTGACGCCGAAAGATATTAGGGAGCATACTTTCCAGACCGTAAGGTTCAAGGAAGGCTATGACGTCGATGAAGTCGATGACTTCCTCGATCAGGTAACCGAGACGGTGGAAGCCCTTGGCAAGCAGGCAGTTGCCGGCGGACAGGCCACGCAGTCTCTTGGCCCGGATGTCGCAGGACTCAATTCCAAGATTTCCGAGTTGAATGCTCAGATCCAGTCCCTGCAGCAGGAGAACGCGACGCTGAAGTCCGCCTCCGAGCAGGCAGCTGGTGCGGGAGACCAGGCCGCTCAGGCCGCTCAGGCCGCGGCCGCCAAGCTTTCCGAGGCAGAGGAAAGCAATCGTGCGCTGTCTTCCCAGAACGAGCAGCTCAAGGGGCAGATCGATCGTCTGTCCGCGCAGGTCGATCAGCTCACCGCCCAGGCAGCCGAAGCGGCCGGTCAGGCCGACCTTGGCGAGCAGCTTACCGCCGTGCAGCACGAGCGTGACACGTTCCGCGCACAGACCGAGGACCTGTCCCGTCAGCTGGCATCGGCCCAGGAGCAGGTGGTCGTGGCTCAGCGTCAGAAGGGGCAGATCGATCAGCTCACCGCAAAGCTTCAGGAAGCGCAGGACCAGGTCGCTCAGGCCCAGCAGCTCACTCAGGAGCATGCTGCCCAGTCCCAGCAGCAGGATGCCCAGGTGAAGCAGCAGGCCATGCAGATCCAGCAGCTTGCCCAGCAGCTGAAGGATTCCCAGATTCGCGAGGCACAGCTGCGCGAACAGGTCGCCAAGTCCGAGCCGAGCACCGAAACCGGCAGCCTGCAGAAGATCGCAGGTGCCGCGGCAAGCGCCAATACCGAGCCGGAGCGCGCCACCGCCATGCTGACGCTGGCCATGCAGCTGCACGACCAGTACGTCGACAAGGGCAAGGCCAAGGCCAAGGAGATCACCGAGGAAAGCCAGCGCAAGTACGAAGAGATCATCGGCAGCGCCAACGACTACTCCAACCGCACTCGTTCCGAGGCTGACCAGTACTCCATCGACACCCGCGCCAACGCCGACAACTACCTGTCCGGCAAGACCCAGGATGGCGATGCCTATCTGGCGCAGAAGCAGCAGGATGGCGATGCGTACCTGAACCAGAAGACCGAGGAGGGCGACGCCTACCTTGCGCAGAAGACCGAGGAAGGCAATGCCTATCTGTCCGGCAAGACCCAGGATGGCGACGCTTATCTGGCGCAGAAGCAGCAGGAGGGCGACGCCTACTTCGCGCAGAAGCAGGAAGAGGGCGACGGCTACCTGGCTCAGAAGACCCAGGACGCCGACACGTACTTCTCCGACAAGCACACCGAGGCCGACAACTACGAGGCCGAAGTGCAGAAGCGCGCCTTCGACTACGATTCGAAGACCCGTACCGCTGCCGACGACTACGCCCAGCAGGTCCGCGACAACCTCGAGACCCAGACCAAGGTCATCGAAGGCAACATCAAGGGCCTCAAGCAGTTCGAAACCGAATACCGTGCACGACTCACCGACTTCCTCGGCCAGCTCGTCAACCAGGTGTCCGATACGAACAACTACGATCAGGACCCTCAGGACAACAACGACTGAGATTAGCCTGTGTCTGACATCATGAAGAATGATCAAAGACGGCTGCGCGACCGCGTGGCCGTCTTTGCGTGTATTGCGATCGCGGCGATCGCGATTGACCAGCTCACCAAGATGTGGGCTTTGTCCGCATTGGCCGATGGCCGTACCATACGCGTGATTCCCGGCCTGCTTTCGTTGACATTGGTGCGTAATCCAGGCGCCTCGCTCGGCATGGGCTCCGGCATGACGTGGCTGATTTCCCTGCTGGCGATGGCGGCCTGCGTGGCGTTGGTCGTACTTGCCGTCCGCACCATTTCCATGAAATGGACGGTGCTGTTCGCCTTCGCCTTCGCAGGAGCGTTCGGCAACCTCATCGACCGCGTCATCTACGCGGAAGGGTTCCTCAACGGCAAGGTCGTGGATTTCCTGAACTACGGATGGTCCATCGGCAACGTGGCGGATATCTTCCTCATGCTCGCGGGCGTTGCGGCGGTGCTGCTGCTGTTCCTCGGGGAACCGTTCAGCCAAAAGGACCTTGACGAGGCCAACGGCAAGGCGCTTGGTGATGATGCGAACGCAACCGACGACGGGGCGAAAGCAGCATGAGCCGTCTCGTACCCGCTCCCGACGCGCTCGTCGGCAAACGATTCGACGTCGCGGTCGCCAAAATGCTTGGCATTTCTCGGGCCAAGGCGGCCGACCTCATCGAAAGCGGACAGGCGCGCGTGCTCGGCAGGGACATTTCCAAATCGTCGAATCTGCAGGCGGGCGAAACCGTCGAATTCGATATCGTGGAGGAACGTGCCCAGCCTGAACCGATCGCCCATGACATGGCCGTCGTCTATGAGGACGACGATGTGGTCGTGGTGGACAAGCCGGTCGGCGTCGCCGCGCACGCATCCGTCGGATGGACCGGTCCGACGGTGCTTGGCAGCCTGATCGACAGGGGAGTGCACATCACGTCATATGGCGCGGCAGGCCGTCAAGGCATCGTGTCACGACTCGACGTGGGCACATCGGGACTGATGCTCGTATGCAAGTCCGATCTTGCGTACGTGGAGATGCGCCGGCAGTTCGCCGAACATGAGGTCGTCAAAACATATCACGCACTCGTGCAGGGCAATCTCAAAGAAGACAAAGCCACCATCGAAGCGCCGATCGGACGCGCCAAAGTCTCCGACTTCCGCTTCTGCGTGACACCGGCCGGCAAAGAGGCCATCACGCATTGGGACGTGATGGAACGTTTCGGCGAAGCCACGCTCGTATCCGTGAACCTGGAAACCGGCCGCACCCATCAGATCCGCGTGCATTTCTCATCCATCGGGCATCCGTTGGCGGGGGACGCCATGTACGGCGCGAATCCGCAGCTGAGCGAGGCGCTTGGCCTTGAACGGCAATGGCTGCACGCCATGCAATTGGAATTCCGCCATCCGCGTACGCACGTGTGGACCACGGTGAAATCGCACTATCCCGCCGACCTGCAGCATGCGCTTGACGTGATGCGCGCACGGCACGCCGACCAGTCCCTATAAAAGTGTGGCCGGACGGCCAGAAACGACTCCACGCCGTCATGAAGCCCAGCTAAATTGGAACGCATGGCTACTTCCGCAAATTTCGTGCAACTGCATAATCACACGCATTATTCGCTGCTCGACGGCGCATCGAAAATACCGGATCTGGTCAAGCGCGCCAAGGAACTGGGCATGCCGGCCGTCGGCATCACCGACCACGGCAACATGCATGGCGCGTATGAGATGTGGAGCGCCGCGGTCAACGCCGGCATCAAGCCGATCATCGGCATCGAAGCCTATGTGACGCCGGAAACCGCACGTCAGGACCCCACCCGTGTGAGCTGGGACACCAACTGGAATCCGGATCTGGATCCGCTGCATCGCCGCCGTAACCCGGATGATGTGTCCGGCGGCGGTGTCATCACCCACCTGACCATGTGGGCAGAAAACGACGAAGGCCTCGTCAACCTCATGAAAGCCTCCACCGACGCGAACCTTGAAGGCCGAGTCATGCGCTATCCGCGTATGGATAAGGAAATCCTCGCCAAATATTCGAAAGGCATCATCGCCTCGTCCGGCTGCCCGTCGGGCATCATCCAGACTCGTCTGCGCCTGGGCCAGTTCGATGACGCGTTGCGTGCCGCCGGCGAATTCCAAGACATTTTCGGCCGCGATAATTTCTACATCGAATTCATGGACCACGGCCTGAAAATCGAAAAGCAAGTGACCGACGGGCTGCTCGACATCGCAAAAAAGCTCAACGCGCCGCTGCTGGCCACCAACGATTCCCATTACACGCGTGCCGAAGACGCCGGCGCGCAGGATGCCATGCTGTGCATCAACTCCGGCTCCACGCTGGACGAGCCGGGCCGATTCAAATTCGACGGCACCGGCTACTACATCAAATCCGCCGAGGAAATGCGCGAACTGTTCAAAGACCTTCCCGAAGCGTGCGACAACACGTTGGAGATCGCCGAACGCTGCAACGTCATGTTCGACGATCATGAAGACGGCGCGTTCATGCCGCAATTCGACTGTCCGGAAGGCTGGGACGAGACGTCGCTGTTCCTGAAGAAGGTCGAGGAAGGCCTGGAACGCCGGTACAACGGCAAGCCGTCGCTCGAAGTGCTGCGGCAGGCCGACTACGAATGCGGCGTGATCTGCCAGATGCAGTTCTGCGGCTACTTCCTCGTCGTGGCCGACTACATCAACTGGGCGAAGGCCCACGGCGTGATGGTGGGGCCGGGCCGTGGCTCCGCCGCAGGCGCCATGGTCGCGTATGCGATGGGCATCACCGAACTTGATCCGCTTGAACACGGTCTGATCTTCGAACGATTCCTCAATCCGGAACGTGTCTCACTGCCTGATATCGACGTCGACTTCGACCCGGACGGTCGTGGACGCGTGCTCGACTACGTGGGCGAGAAATACGGACGCGACAAAGTGGCGCAGTGCGTGATCTACGGCACCATCAAAACCAAGCAGGCGCTGAAGGACTCCGCCCGCATCATGGGATACGACTTCTCCGTCGGAGACAAGATCACCAAAGCCCTGCCTCCCGCACAGACCGGCGGCAAGGACATCCCGCTGCACGACATCTTCGACCCAAGCGCGAAACGATACGCGGAAGCACGCGAATTCCGCGAACTGTACGATTCCGACCCGGACGCGAAACGCATCACGGACGAGGCGATGGGCATCGAAGGTCTGATTCGTCAGACCGGTGTGCACGCCTGCGCCACCATCATGGGCAGCGAGCCGATCACCAACACGTCGCCGCTGCTGGAACGTACCGACGGCACCGTCACCACCACGCTCGAATACCATACGTGCGAAACGCTCGGTCTGGTCAAGATGGACTTCCTCGGACTTTCCAACTTGACGGTGATCCGAGACACCCTGAACAACATCGAGGCGAACGGCAAGGAACGCATCGACCATACGAAGATTCCGCTGGACGACCGCCCCACCTACGACCTGCTGTCCCGTGGCGACACGCTCGGCGTGTTCCAGCTCGATTCCGACGGCATGCGCTCGCTGCTGAAAACGTTGAAGCCGAACAACTTCAACGATATTTCCGCACTGATCGCGCTGTACCGTCCAGGCCCGATGGATATGGATTCGCACACCAACTATGCGAAGCGCAAGAACGGTCTGCAGAAGATCACGCCAATCCACCCCGAAGTGGCCGAACCGCTTAAGGAAGTGCTCGACGAGACCTACGGTCTGATCGTCTACCAGGAGCAGGTGCAGTCCGCGGCGCGAATCCTCGCCGGCTATTCGCTGGGCAAGGCAGACGTGCTGCGTCGAGC
>ERZ894209.1034-NODE-1034-length-10222-cov-16.744664_pt1 | contig 10222 bp, 9 predicted proteins | sample MGYA00380288_ERZ894209 | MGnify/ENA primary metagenome ERZ894209 (study PRJEB32331, sample SAMN06328482) | human gut metagenome | biome: human gut microbiome; feature: stool | host: Homo sapiens | collected 2013-12-13 ... | reverse complement strand
GGTACAGAGAATATGAAGTTTTCAGATTAAGACTTTTACGCGTATTTGATAACGTATTGGAACTTTTGGAAAACAACAAAATCCCGTCATTTTATTTTGACGGACAGGTCTGCGCATTACTGGATTATTTGGAAATAAGACCTGAAAAAGAAGCTTTAATCCGTCAGCTAATCTCTGAAAAAAAACTTTTTATCGGTCCTTTTTATACACTTGTTGACGAGTTTTTAACAGACAGAACTGTTTTTGAAAAAAATCTTGAAATCGGTTTAAAAATATCAAAAGACTTTGGCTGTACTGATTTTATCGGATATTTAGCAGATACTTTCGGGCACAGTAAAAATATTCCTCCGATTTTAAAAGAATACGGTATAGATAAATGTGTTGTTTGGCGCGGATGCGGAGATTTTCCGTCTGAATTCACTTTTAACGGAGTAAATACCATTAATCTTGTGCGCGGATATTTCATGGATATCTTCTCAGCTTCGATGACAATTGAACAAAAAGCTGAATGGCTCAAAGGCAACTTAGACAAAATAGCTGAAAAATCAGGAGAATATCTGCTTCTTCCTATTGGTGCAGACCATCTTGGTATTGAAAAAGATATATCAGAACAAATCCATCAGGTAAATAAATTACTTGAGAATTATGAGATTAAGCTTTCAACTCCATTTGAGTATTTTGAACTTGTTAAAGACAACTTTAAACAATTTGAATGGAACGATGAGCTTAGAGACAACAGCAAAACATTTATTTTACAGGGCTCTTATTCAGCTAGAATGAAAGTTAAGCAGTATAACATAAAATGCACGTATATGCTTGAGCTGGCTGATAAATTACAGAAAAAATACGGCTCAAAGTACAATAGTGTTATAGAATATGCTTACAAACTTTTACTAAAAAATCAGGCACACGACGGGATTTGCGGTTGTTCAACAGATTTGGTTCATCGCGAAAACATTACAAGGTATGAAAAAATACTTCAAATCGCAAATACAATTATTGAAGAACTGCGTCTTGAACACAACTTTAAAACACCTGTTATGCAAAGCAAAGACTTGCTTCCCGAATACAAAGTAATCTCAAAGCATTTCGGTGTTGAAAATTCGCTTCTTTATGACACACAGAAAATTCCTGTAACAGAAGATTTTACAACTATATACACTATTAAAAAGTCACCTGCCGTTAAGCCTGAAATAAACTTTGAGGTGAAAAACGGCAAAATCCGAATAGGCAATGTCGAAATGCAATTTGTGCGTTTTCAAGATGAAGGCGACACTTATAACTTCGGTGCGGTTGAAGATGATAAAGGCGAAGTCGCTGAAGTTTATTCATTCAAAAACAACATTATAAAAACAAGCTTTTTTGACGTTCAAGTAGATATAGGCGAACTTATAAACTTTAAAATCGAATGGGATAACAAACTAAAAAATAAAATCTGGCAGGTAAAATTCAACCTGAAACAACCAGTTACAGAAACTTATTCAGAGGATATGAACTCAATCATAAAACGTGAATTTAATCCTGAATATGATATGAGAAAACACCTTCCAAAAGAACGCGGAATAGAAGTTAAAACAAACTTTGCTCCAATGCAAAGATATGTAGGTGCACAAGGCTTCGGAATAATTACACAAGGATTAACCGAATACGAAGTAAAAGAAAAATCAATTTTAATTACACTTTTACGCAGCACAGGTGTAATTTCAAACCCTAAAAATCCTTCCCGTTCAACCCCTGCCGGACCGCCGATAGAAGTTCCTGAAGCCCAGCAATCAGGTTACAACTGTGTTGAATTTTCAGCAGGATTTTTTGAAGCTAAAGATTATCAGAAATATATTGATATAGTTTACCCACCAATGTCATAATTATCTACGTGCGTAGCACAAAAAAAAACCCTATCTTTCGATAGAGTTTGGAATTCTTTTAGTAATTCCTCGTGTGTGTAGAAGGTTAGTGTGTAGTAGGTAGTGTAAATAGTGTGTATGTTTATATCTCGTGTTTATTTAATCTTGTTTGTGTGTTTCATATTGCTTACATATTAATAAAGTATTTTTTGAGTATATAATTGCTATATCAGATTTATTTCTTTACATTTATTAACATTTATTCGTAACTAATGAATTGTAAAGGTTTTCAGAAATTTGTCACACGAAAAATTTGCATAAAAAAAACAAATTTTTAATCAAAAATTATCCGAATACCCCCTTTCCAATATTTATATTCCCATATTTTACTAATATTTAACACTATTTTTAGAAAAACATTTACTATTTGTTAAGTATTCGTTTTGCCCGTCTTTATTTAATCTTAATATAAAAACTATTGACCTTTTTTGAAAAAAGTATTCTAATAAAATACATTAGAGGTTTTGATTATTTCAGAACAAACAAATAGTTAGAAGGAAAGAGGTCTACATGAAAGAATTTGCACACACGAGATTAGACAACAAACAATTTAGTGAAGAAGATATTAAAGGCTTTATTAAAGACTATAATATCAAATTTATCAAATTACAGTTCGTTGACATAAACGGACAAGTAAAAAATATGACAATTCCTTCTCAACATATTGAAAAAATATTAAATAATGAAATTATGCTTGACGGATCTTCTATTAAAGGCTTTAGAAGCATTGAAACTTCCGATATGTTTTTCCACCCTGATAAAAACTCGTTCCAGCTTTTACCTTGGAGAGGCAAGGACGGAATAAACTCAGCAAGACTGATATGCGATATTTACAATGCTGACGGAACTCCTTTTGAGGGATGTCCGAGATGCAATTTAAAAAGAGTTATGAAAGAAGCTGAAAAAATGGGATTTTCTATGAACATAGGTCCTGAAGCCGAATTTTTCTTATTCTCTAAAGATAAAGACGGTAATGTAACAACTACTACACAAGACAGTGCAGGATACTATGATGTGGGTCCTGAAGACTTGGGAGAAGATGTTCGTTCAGATATAGTTTTAACTTTGCAGGAAATGGGATTTGACATTGAAGCATCTCACCACGAAGTAGCAGACGGACAGCACGAAGTTGATTTCAGATACACAGATATTTTAAGCGCAGCAGATAACGTTGCAACATTCAAAATTGCTGTTAAAGCTATTGCTGCAAGACATAACTTACATGCAACATTTATGCCTAAACCTATTTATGGAATTAACGGTTCCGGTATGCACTGTAATGTATCTTTATTTAAAGACGGTAAAAACGCTTTTTATGATGAAAACGCAGAATATCAGCTTTCAGATGTTGCAAAATATTCAATCGGCGGTATGTTAAAACACGTTAAAAGCATTACGGCAGTGTTAAACCCTACTGTAAACAGTTTTAAACGCCTTGTACCGGGTTATGAAGCGCCTGTTTATTTGGCTTGGTCACTGGCTAACAGAAGTGCATTATTAAGAGTTCCTGCAAAACGCGGAAATGCCACTCGTGTTGAACTTCGATCTCCTGATCCTGCATGTAATCCTTATTTAGCATTTGCAGCAATATTAGAAGCTTGTTTAGACGGGGTAAGAAATAAAATTGATCCGCCTGCTCCTGTTGAAAGCAATATATACAAATTAACTACTAAAGAACGTAAAAAACAAAGAATTGATTCGCTCCCGGGAAGCTTGGCAGAAGCTTTGGATTATTTTGATAAATCACTTGTATCCAGAGCTGCATTAGGTGATCATATTTTCAACGAATTTATGTCCTCTAAGAAGAAAGAATGGGACTCATTCAGAACATACGTTTCTCAGTGGGAAATCGACAAATATTTGGAAAGGTACTAAAAAAGGCTCCAAAAGGAGCCTTTTTTAATATGTCATCTGCCAGTTATCATTTAGGATTTTACCGAAGCATCCATAAAGAGTTGTTCCTTTCTGACAGCCATTCGAGAACATTTATCAATTTACTACTGGAAGGAGAATATAAAGGTCTTAGTGCTGCTCCGCTTGCTAAAATATAAGAATTATATTCTCTTAAATAATAAGCTTCTGCTTATGTACCTGCTAATGTTTTATATTCATCAGCAAAGCAATTTTGCATTGTTTCACATTCTTTTACAACTTTAAATGTACTTTTTACAAAGTCAGATAATGCATCATGATTATTTAGTCCGGCTTCTCTTAAATTTACAGCATTTTTATCAGTCTGATAGCGGACAAGAGCTTGGGAAAGCTCGTTATAAACCTTATGCAGCTGTGTTACATAAGATTGTCTTTGGTAATTCTGCATCAAAGACGGGACTGTCATTGCAGAAACAACACCAATAATACCGAGTGTGACCAATACTTCAGCAAGAGTAAATCCGAAACGGCGTTGACTGTTCAACATGGCAACGTGCGTAGCACCTTCTGCGAGAGTAAATCCTTTACGGTTGGAGCTTAAAAGTCTGCCCCCCCCCCGAGTAAATAAAATCTTTTCATAAAACTGCTCCTTTCATTTATTTTAAACTTATGCATAACCCATGTTGCGGGTCCAGCGGCTACGCTGGTTTTCATAAATTGCTACTTTCAATAATTTACATTATAATTATAACAATTTTTTTAAGACTTTTCAACATATATTTGTAATATAATTAGCTTATGCAAATATTTACCGAACTTACCAAAAATCCTAATTTATCCATTGCGCTCGGCTACTTTGACGGAGTACACCTCGGGCATCAAGCTGTTATAAAAAATGCGGTAGATTTTGCTCGTAAAAATGGTGAAAAATCAGCTGTAATAACTTTTTCCGATCATCCTTGCTGCTATTTTTGGGGAGTTTGTCCTAAGTATATTCTTACAAGAAAAGAAAGAGAAGAAAAAATTGCTGAACTTGGCGTTGATTATTTATACGAATTAGATTTTGAAAGTATATCAGGGCTAACGGCAGAAGATTATTTGAAAAATATTCTGGTTAAATATTTTACACCTTCGTCAATTTCCACCGGCTGGAATCACAATTTCGGTTACAAAAAGTCAGGAAATGTTAAATTTTTAGCTATGAATTCCAAAAAATTCGACTACTCATACTATGAGCTTCCTGCACAAAAAAAAGAAAATGAAATTATAAGCAGCACTGCAATAAGAAAATTGTTATCATCAGGCAAGATTGAAAAAGCTAACACAATGCTTGGATACAAATTTCTTATCAGCGGAGAAGTAATAAAAGGCAACCAAATAGGAAGAACAATAGGATTTAAAACAGCTAATCTGATTTACCCTCCGGAACTTATTGACCTGCCGTTCGGTGTTTATTCCGTTGAAACCGAATACGGAAAAGGCATTGCAAACTTTGGAACACGTCCGACCGTTAACGGTAAAGGAACTCTTTTGGAAGTACACATTCTTGACTTTGACAATGATATCTACGGCAAAAATATAACAGTTAAGTTTAATAAAATGATACGCGCCGAGAAAAAATTTCCTTCTCTCGACGCTTTAAAAAATCAAATAATTTCCGATATAAATTCTATTTAATAAGAGCCTGAACTTCTTTAAACTTCGGATTTTTAGCACCTTTCAACCATTCAAACAAAGCAATTTCAACACAAGAAACTTTAACACCGTTTGCCTGCATAGCATCTATGCCTTGCTTAAATTCATATTTAGAACGGCTTGCACAAGCATCTTTTATAACATAAACATCAAAACCTGCTTCTACAAGAGCAGAAGCTGTTTGATGAACACAAATATGAGTTTCTATACCAAAAATAACAATTTGTTTTTTCCCGTAAGACTTGATTTTATCAAGCATACCTTCTTCTAAAAGCGCATTAAAAAAAGTTTTTTCAAGCACTTCAGAATTTTCTGGAAGCACTTCCTGCAGTTGAGGAACAGTATGCCCCAATCCTTTTGGATACTGTTCTGTTAACAAAACAGGTATACTCAATAATTTAGCTGCACTGGCAACTTTTACAGCATTAGTCACAATAATATCTTTATCCAACGCAGCTACCAATCTGTCTTGAATATCTATGATTAATACTAAACTGTTCTCTGCGGATAATGTATTCATAATTTTCTCCTTTTTTATACTGCCGTATACTTAAATTCCTTAATAAAGTCTTCTACTATTTTAACAAGTTCTTTTTGTGAAATCTTAGTTAAAGCAAGTTGAATTTCACGATTTTCAGGACTATCCAGTCCTTCATGGGTAATGTAAACTATAATTTTTGCAAATCCCGGATATACTATTCTTAAAGTACTGTCCTGATTTTGATTTTTCAAATGAAAAACACACTGTTCTGCATCTGTGTACTGTTCAATTTTAGTATCAAACAACTTTTCTTCATATGCTTTTTGAAGCCTGAAAAAAACAGGTGCAATAACTTTTTCCATTTTTTTATTAAATATTTGTCTGAAAATTTTATAATTTTTAGGCATTTCAACAGAATCATCAAGCCACTCATCAAGAGTATCTTCTTTATCCGATGCAACAACATAATCAACATTTGTTGAAACAGCCTCTGAAAGAGCACGTAAAGCATCATGCTCCATCTCATTAAAGTTTTTGTGTGCAATAGAAGAAATCCCTGCACAAATTCTAAAATCAGCTCCATAAGCTTCTTTGATTTTATTTAAAACTGTTATTGAACCGTTTATATCAGTTTTAGGCATAAGCACATATACTTTTGCGCCTTTTCCTAAAACAGCTATATCATGAGCACGTATAGAAGTTAAAACAGCAGATGCCATTTTCTCAATTGAAAAAGCTGTTTTGCTTTCCTCATCAGGAGCAAGAGACATAAAAGCACCATCATCAAGCAGATTATCATCAATCTCATTTTCAATAACCTGTTGAGCATATTTATAATTATACAAACCTGTCATATCATCTATAACATTCAACTGTTCAAGGAGTTTTTGATTTCTTAAAGCCTTAAACTTAGCCGATGAATGTTTTATGTTATGCACTGTTCTAATTACAAGTTCATAATTTTCTGCACTTGAAAGAGCATAATCATCAGCACCTGCATCATAAGCGTTCAAAATCAAATCAGCACAGACAGAATCAGCCAATAAAATTATGCAAAGATTAACGTCTTCTTTTCTAAGTTCGTCAATTAACTCAACAGTTTTGGATTTTGAATTTGTTTCATGCACAAGAACAATTGACGCTTGAGCAAGTTTTACGGAATTTACAGCCTCTTTATAATCAGAAATTAAAACCTCGTCATTATTGCGCAAAAATACCAATTTAGAAGCAATGTTTTCCGATAAATTTTTATCATCTGATATTAAAACTATGCTGTTTTTTGAATTCATTAATTATACCTGCAAATGTTTTTTAATACACAGGAAGCTTCCGCCTGCCCCGAAAAGAATAGCCATTGTAAACATAATAGCAATTACAAGATTTTGAGCATACAAAGGTGTCGGGACCATAAAGAATTGGTGCATATTATTCAAGCCGTTTTGAACAAAGTTCAACGGAAGCAAAGCAATAACAGCTCCGGAAAATCCGTAAAAAGCCCCTTGCATAATCAGCGGGAATCTTATATACCAGTTTGAAACTCCCATTAATCTCATAATTTCAATTTCTTCTTTTCTTGACTGAATTACAAGCTGGATAGTGTTATTGATAATGGTAATCGTCAAAATACCCATAATAATAACGATAAATACAGTAATAGTATTTACGACATGGTTCATTGCCTCAATCTTTTTAGCCAGGTCTTGAGCATAACTCATATCTTCAACAGATTTTAACTGCTTAACGTTTTTAAATACAACATCAATGTTTTCCGGTTTATCAACCTTAACATGTAAAGTATCGGGAAGCGGATTATCCATATCAGGCAAATCCATTTCACGTTTTAAATTTGACCATGAAGAAGCCTTTGGAATAATAGTAACATTTTCAACATGTTCAAACTCTTTTACTCTGTTTTTAACTATATTAGCATCCGCATCTTCTTTCAGATACACAGATATTTCAAGTACATTACCCAATTCATGAGCAAAAGCTGAAATAGATAAAGCAGACCGGAAGAATGAAGCAAAGATTGTCAAAATAGCTGCCATTGTTGTGATAATGACAAGATTAACAATACCTGTTCTGCTGACATCATGCACGGTTTCTTTTGTCAGACGGTATAAAATTCTAAGCTCGCACAACCAATCTTTAGGAATGTGCTTTTTTACTTTTTTCTTTATTTTTAATTTTGAACTATTCATAAGTACCTGCTTGTATATCCCTTACCACTTCACCCTTATCAAGTGTAATAACTCTTTTTCTGAAATAATCTACCATTGCATTGTCATGGGTAGACACAATAACAGTAATCCCTCTTTGGTTGATTTGATCCAAAATCTGCATAATTTCCATAGAGTTTTTAGGATCAAGATTACCGGTAGGTTCATCTGCAATCAATAGCGGAGGTCCGTTAACAATTGCACGGGCAATACCAACTCTTTGCTGCTCACCGCCTGAAAGTTCAGAAGGGGTAGCATTCATTTTTTCGTATAATCCTACGATTTTTAACGCTCCTGATACTCTGGCATTAATCTCTCTTGAGCTGATACCGAGAGTCCTGATAACATAAGCTACGTTATCATACACACTTTGATTTTGAAGCAGTTTATAATCCTGAAAAACAATTCCCATACAGCGTCTTAAATTAGGCACTTTGTCGTTGGAAAGGTTAGCAATATTAATTCCTCCGATAGTAACCGTACCGCTTGAAGGTCGTTCTTCATTGTACAAAAGTTTCATCAAAGTAGATTTTCCTGCGCCTGATGCGCCTACAATAAATACAAATTCGCCTGATAGAATGTCAAGGTTTACATTTTTCAATGCGTAATTATCATTTTTGTATTTCTTGGTAACTGCTCTAAATTGAATCATAATTTTTCCTTATTTATTTTACAAGACGATATTTATCAATATATCGTTTAATACTTATAGCAAGCTTGTCAGAAGTTAATCCGTAATAATCAAGCAGCTGTTCCCACTTTCCGCTTTGTCCGAAAGTGTCATTCACTCCGATTCTGTGAACAGGAACCGGATAATATTCGGCAAGAAGTTCACAAACAGCACTGCCCAAACCACCGATAATAGAATGGTTTTCAACAGTCATAACGAACTTAGTCTTCTTAACATGCTCAATAATAGTTGCACCGTCTAAAGGCTTAACAACAGGAACATGTATAATCTGTACCGAATATCCCTGCTGTTTTAAAATTTGTGCAGCCTCAATAACTTCTGCAAGAGTTTCACCGTTTGTTATAACAGTAACATCTTCACCATCTTCAAGCACTTTTGCTTTGCAAAAATCAAATTCATAATTTTCATCAAACACATTGCAAACATTAGTTCTCGGAATCCTTATGTACATAGGACCGTAATTTTCAGCAGCAAACTTTATAATCTGTTCACATTCTCTGCAATCAGCAGGAACAATAACCGACATGTTAGGAATTCCGCGCATTAAAGAAACATCTTCAAGCGCCTGGTGGCTTGCACCGTCTTCACCAACAGTAACCCCGCCATGAGTACCGATAATTTTTACGTTAAATTCCGGATAACATGCCGAATTTCTGATTTGGTCATAAGTTCTGCCGGTAGCAAACATTGCAAAACTTGCAGCAAACGGTATTTTACCGACTGAAGCAAGCCCGACAGCCATAGCAATCATATCCTGTTCTGCTATACCGACATTAAAAAATCTGTCAGGAAATTCTTTAGCAAAAAGCTGAGTCTGGGTTGAGCATGATAAATCTGCATCCAAAACCACAATATCAGGGTTTGTCCTGCCTAATTCAGCTAAAGTTTTACCAAATACAGAACGTATAGATTTTCTATCATTTTTGTTAATTAACATAATTTTTAAATCCCGTAAAGTCGTGTTCTCTTACATTATAGCATAAACAAAATTTTATTAGTAATTGTAAAATAATGCATCAATTTTGTTAAGAATTATTAAAAAATTTTATATTTTTAGCAATTTTATATCTTGAGGATTATTTAAACAGTAGAATAAAAATATGGAAGATATTTTATCGAAAGGAAGAAATTAAATGATTCAAGCTCCAAATTTAGTAAATCCTTACATGCAGCCCCAAATGCAGCCTTACATGCCTCAATATTCACAGGCTACTCCTGCTCCTAATTACAATGCTGTAAAGATTGACGTACACAATCCTTCAGTGAGCGCACCGGGTGTTGGTCAAGTTGCTATGAACGTACCACAATATGCTCAGCCGACTATGCCATATTATTCTTACCCGCAGGCTCAATTATATGA
>ERZ894209.1031-NODE-1031-length-10247-cov-18.825353_pt1 | contig 10247 bp, 9 predicted proteins | sample MGYA00380288_ERZ894209 | MGnify/ENA primary metagenome ERZ894209 (study PRJEB32331, sample SAMN06328482) | human gut metagenome | biome: human gut microbiome; feature: stool | host: Homo sapiens | collected 2013-12-13 ... | reverse complement strand
ATGGTATGTTATAATACAACTATAAAGAAAGTACTTGATATATCGAGCGGTAACTAAAAATGAATATACCTGTGAGGAAGGAGAAAAAATGAGAAGGAAAAGAGCAGCAATTGTTTTGGGAATGTCCTGTATTCTGATGGCATCAGCAGTATTACAGGGATGTCAGCAAAATCCAAAAAGCGGAAAAGTGGAAATTGAACTTGTTCAGTATAAACCGGAGGCGGTAGATATATTTGAACAGCTCGAAAAAGAATTTAATGAAACACATGATGATATCCATTTAAAAATATCTTCCCCAAATGATGCGACAACAATTTTGAAAACACGTTTTATCAGAGAAGATTATCCGGATATTATCGGAATCGGAGGAGATATCAATTATTCGTATTTTGTTGATTCAGGAATACTGGCTGACCTTTCAGATTATGAAGGACTTAGTAAGGTAAAACCTGCTTATCTGGATATTATTGAAGGATTGGAGTTTGTTCCGACAGAAGGAACATATGGGCTTCCGTATGTGGCAAATGCGGCAGGAGTGCTCTATAACAAAGAGATGTTTGCGGAACATGGATGGGAGATTCCGCAGACCTGGGATGAATTTATTTCTCTTTGCGAGGAGATTCAGAATGAAGGAATTCAGCCACTTTATTTTGGATATAAAGATACCTGGACCTGCCTTGCACCTTGGAATGCACTTGCAGTCGGACTTGCACCATCCGATGTTTGTCAGCAGGTGAATAAGGGAGAAACAACCTTCTCCAAAGAATATCCGCAAGTGGCAGAAAAAATGCTTGAATTGTTAAATTATGGTGAAGATGGACCGTTTGGATACGGATACAACGATGCATGTACTGCATTTGCAAATGGTGAATCAGCGATGTATACAATCGGAAGCTATGCAATTCCGCAGATCAAATCTGTAAATCCGGATATGAATATCGGATCCTTTGTTATGCCGGCTAATGATTCTGAAGAGGACAATGTATTAAATTCAGGAGTAGACCTTCAGTTCTGCGTGATGGATGCATGTAAAAATAAAGAAGCGGCATATGAAGTACTTGATTTCCTGATGGATCATGAAAGTATCCAGGCATACTTAGATGCACAGAATGCGGTGCCTTGTAAAGACGAAGATTTTGCATTAGCTCCGGAACTGGAAGATATGAAACCATATATTCAGGATAACCGTATGGCGGATTACCAGGATCACTATTATCCGTCAGAAATGGCAGTCGATGCACAAATCCAGACATTTCTCATAAACCAGGATGTTGACGCATTCCTGAAAAAATTTGACAAAGACTGGATCAGATATAACAGGGATATCATTCGTATGATGGAAGATTATGAAGCAGGCAAGTAGGAGGGATACAGATCATGAATAAATTGAAAAGGATGAATGGCAGAAAGCGGACATTTTTACTGATTACGATACCGATACTTGCGTTGTTTTTCTGCTTTAATACGCTGCCACTTATTAAAGGTGTTATTTATAGTTTTACAAATTTTCGAGGATATGGCGAGTTTGACTGGGTAGGTATTCGGAATTATACAGACTTATTTACTGATGCAAGAGTCGGGAAATCCTACCTGTTTACATTCAAGCTTGCAATTGTTGCAACAATAGTTGTAAATGTGTTAAGTCTTGTTTTAGCTCTTGGATTAAACAGTAAAATTAAATTTAAAAGTGCACTCAGAGGAATGTATTTCGTTCCAAATATTTTAGGAGCACTTGTAGTGGGCTATATTTTCAATTACTTTTTCACTTATATTCTTCCGACAGTTGTAAAAATGATGGGCGGAAAAGGTGACAGTATCCTGGCAAGCTCAAAATGGGCATGGGTTGCGATCGTAATTGTATGTGCATGGCAGTCTGTTGCAATGAATACGATTATTTATATTTCCGGACTTCAGACGGTACCGGAGGATGTATACGAAGCAGGTTCTCTTGATGGAGCGACCGGATGGAAAAAATTCAAGAATCTGACATTTCCACTGATCCTTCCATTCTTTACCATCAATATGGTACTTTGCATGAAGAATTTTCTGATGGTATTTGATCAGATCATGGCTCTTACCAAAGGAGGCCCGGCGCAGAGTACAGAATCAATTTCATTTTTGATTTATAACAATGGTATGGCCGGAGGACAGTTCGGGTTCCAGAGTGCCAATGCAGTTGTGTTCTTTGTAGTGATCGTTGTGATCTCTGTATTACAGATGAACTTTTTGGGAAATAAGGAGGAACAGTTATAATGAAAGTAAAGGTGAAAGAAAGAGTAAACTGGCCAATCACAATTTTATTGATTCTGGGTCTTGTAACCGTTATTTTTCCTCTTTATCTTACAGTTGTGATTGCATTTAAGAAACCGTCGGAAATGACAAACAGTATTTCCGGAATCTTATCACTGCCAAAAAGCTGGAGCTTTTCTAACTTTGCAGAAGCAATGCGTGTAACAGATTTCTGGCATTCACTGGGCAACAGTGTGCTGATAACGATTGTAACGGTGGTTCTTTCCATTCTGATTCATTCTATGATCGGTTATGTGATCGGAAGAAGTAAAAGTACCAGTAAATTTTACAAAGGCGCCTATCTTTACATTGTAAGTGGTATGTTTGTTCCATTTGCAATTTTGATGATGCCACTTGTGAAGCAGACAGCACAGATGGGAATTGACAATATTTTCGGTGTTATTTTGTGTTATCTTGTATTTTATATGCCGATGAATGTGCTCTTATACTCCGGTTATCTGAAAAATATTCCGATGGCACTGGAAGAGGCTGCACATGTAGACGGGGCAACAACCTGGAAAACTTACTGGAGCGTTATTTTCCCAATCATGAAACCGATGCATGCAACAGTAGCGGTACTTACAGCACTCGGTACATGGAATGATGTTATGACACCACTTGTAATTCTGGCAGGTAGTGATGTGAACACACTGCCACTTGCACAGATGACATTCCAGACACAATTTGGAACCAATTATAATCTTGCATTTGCATCCTATTTACTGGCACTGCTTCCGATTTTGATTTTCTATCTGATCTGTCAGAAACAGATTCTGAACGGTGTTGTAAATGGCGCAGTAAAATAAATTTGACAGAAGCTTAAGGAGAAGAATATGGGAATCATATACAACGAGAAAGCAAAAACATTTACATTACATACCCAAAATACAACGTATCAGATGCAAATTGATGCATATGGATTTTTACTGCATTTATATTATGGAAGAAAGACAGATGGAGTTATGGATTATCTTCTGACCTATGCAGACCGTGGCTTCTCAGGAAATCCGCAGGATACAGGAAATGACAGAACATATTCCCTTGATGTGCTGCCGCAGGAATTTCCGTGTCGACTGACAGGAGATTTCAGGAGTCCGGTGCTTGACCTTGTAAATGCAGATGGTTCTTTTGGATGCGATCTTAGATATCAGGGATATGAGATTTGTGATGGAAAATACAATTTGAAGGGACTTCCGGCAGTTTATGCTGCCGAAGAGGAAGCCCAGACTCTGATCATTTATATGAAAGATCAGGTGACAGGATTACAGGTAGAATTACTTTATGGAGTTCTTCCGGAGTATGATGTGATCACAAGAAGTGCAAAAGTAATCAATACAGAAGAAGATAAAATCAGACTGACAAAAGCACAGGCAGCCTGTATTGATTTCCTTCACGGTGAGTTTGATGTGATTTCATTTTACGGCCGCCATGCGATGGAAAGAAATATGCAAAGAACATCGGTAGGACATGGAGCTTTTGTAATTGGAAGCCGCAGAGGAACATCCAGCCATCAGTACAATCCGATGATGATACTGGCAGAAAAAGAAACAACGGAAGACGCAGGTACTTGTTATGGAATGTCCTTTGTATACAGCGGAGGATTTAAAGCAGAAGTAGAGAAGGATCAGTTTGGACAGACAAGAATGCAGATGGGATTGCAGGAAGAGCAGTTTTCTTATCCATTGGAAAAAGGAGAGGAATTTGTGATCCCTGAAGTTATTTTAACCTGCAGCAATCAGGGACTCGGAAAGCTTTCCCAGAATCTGCAGAGATGTATCCGTAAAAATCTGTGTCGCGGAAAATATAAAGAAAAAGTAAGACCGGTACTGATCAACAGTTGGGAAGCATGCTATTTTGATTTTACGGGAGAAGATATCTATCATCTTGCCGAGCAGGCAAAGGATCTGGGAATCGATATGGTTGTACTGGACGATGGATGGTTTGGAAGTCGAAATGATGACAACAGTGGACTTGGCGACTGGAAGGTTAATGAAGAAAAGCTGCAGGGAAGTCTTGGTGACCTGATCAGCAGGATCAATGCGTTAGGTGTTAAATTCGGGCTCTGGTTTGAGCCGGAGATGGTAAATGAAGACAGTGATCTTTACCGTGAACATCCGGACTGGGCAATTCAGATTCCGGGAAGAAAACCGGTAAAAGGAAGAAACCAGCTGCTCCTTGATTTTTCGAGAAAAGAAGTTGTGGATGCTGTTTATGAGCAGATGTGTCAGGTGCTCGATCAGGGAAATATCGAATATGTAAAATGGGATATGAACCGAAGTATAGCAGAAGTATATTCTATGACAGCAGAAGAACAGGGCAGTGTGCAGTATGACTACATGCTTGGACTTTATGATTTCCTGGAGCGTATTATAAGCCGCTATCCAGACCTTCTGATCGAAGGCTGCAGTGGTGGTGGAGGTCGTTTTGACGCGGGAATGCTGTATTATACACCACAGATCTGGTGCAGTGACAATACCGATGCAGTGGATCGTGTAAGGATCCAATACGGAACATCCTTTGGGTATCCGGTATCTGCAGTTGGATCTCACGTATCTGCAGTTCCGAATCATCAGACAGGAAGAAAGACATCACTCCATACAAGAGGTGTCTGTGCCATGGCAGGAACCTTCGGCTATGAATTGGATCCGGCGAAAATGACAGATGAAGAGCGCAGAGAGATCAGGGAACAGATAGTAGAATACAAAAAATATGCACAGCTTGTACAAAATGGACTTTACTATCGACTGAGTAATCCATTCGCAGAAGAAATCGGTGCATGGGAATTTGCATCAGAAGATGGGAAAGAAGTACTTGTAAATGTAGTTATGCTTGAAATCCATGGAAACATGACAGTAAATTATGTAAAAATGAAAGGTCTGTGTGCCGGACAATTCTATAAAGATTCAAATACCGGAAAAATTTATCCGGCAGAGGCGCTGATGGAAGTTGGAATTCCGATGCCGCTTGAATTTGGTGAGTACAAAGCATATCAGATTTATCTGGAAATGGTCGAGTAAAAATGAGAAAAACAAATGATATTTTTGAAAAGAGACTGGCGAAGCATATGGATGAGCTTCGCTGGCTCTATATGGAATTATATGATAATGAAGCAATGTTTGCAGAGCTCTGTGAACAGATGCAGAATTACTATCATGCAAGAAATACGAAACTTCGAAAGAGAGATCTGGAGAAGGAAAAGGATCAGGCGTGGTATCGAAAAAAAAACATGCTGGGAATGATGCTGTATATTGATAATTTCGCCGGAAATTTAAGAGGAGTCAAAGGAAAGCTTAAGTATCTGGAAGAATGTGGTGTAAACTGTGTTCATCTGATGCCGTTTCTCGATTCGCCAAAGGGAAGATCCGATGGAGGCTATGCGGTTGCGAATTTCAGAAAAGTAAAGCCGGAACTTGGAACCATAGAAGACCTTGCAGATCTGGCTGAAGCCTGCCACGAAAAAGACATGAATCTGTGTATGGATTTTGTAATGAACCATACTTCCGAAGATCATGAATGGGCACAGAAGGCAAGAATGGGTGAAGGCGAATATATGAGCCGGTATTTTTTCTGTGACAATGAAAACTATGTCAGAGAATATGAGAAAACAGTGCCACAGGTATTTCCAGAAACTGCACCGGGGAATTTCACCTGGCTTCCTGAAATCGGACACTACGTGTTGACTACCTTTTATCCTTACCAGTGGGATCTGAATTATAAGAATCCGAGGGTGTTTAACGAAATGATGTATAATTTCCTTTTCCTGGTCAATCAGGGGATTGACATTCTGCGGATCGATGCAGTTCCTTATATCTGGAAGGAAATGGGGACAAGCTGCAGAAATCTTCCACAGGTACACACGATAGTCAGGATGATGCGTATGATCGGGGAGATTGTGTGTCCGTCGGTTGTATTATTAGGGGAAGTCGTGATGGAACCGGAAAAAGTAGTTCCTTATTTTGGTACCATAGAAAAGCCGGAATGTCATATGCTTTATAATGTAACCATGATGGCTACTACATGGAATACGGTTGCGACGAGAGATACCAGACTTTTACGGATGCAGCTTGATATTATGAACAACCTTCCGAAAGAGTATACTTTCTTAAATTACCTCAGATGTCATGATGATATTGGATGGGGATTGGATTTCCAGACTCTTTCTGGTTGGGGAATGCAGGAAGTCCCACACAAAAGATATCTGAATGACTTCTTCACGGGAAAGATCGCAGAAAGTGTGAGCCGCGGGGAACTTTATAATGAAGATCCGATAACAGGAGATGCCAGATTCTGTGCAACGACAGCTTCCATGTGTGGAATTGAAAGTGCCGGATTTGAACAAAATGAAGAAAAGAAAAAAAGAGCAGTCAGATTTGATCTGATGCTGCATGCATATATGATGGTGCAATCCGGAATTCCAATGCTTTACAGTGGAGATGAGATTGGTCAGGTAAATGATTATACTTATAAAAATGATCCGGAAAAACGGGTTGATTCCAGGTATATCCACAGAGGAAAATTTGACTGGAAGCTGGCAGACGGACGAAAGAGAAAAGGAACGGTACAAAAAGAACTGTTTGATGGAATTGGAAAACTTAGATCCATCCGAAGTAAGGAAAAAGTATTTGACGCATCGGCAAATGTCTGGACGCTTGATACCTGGGAAAATGGAATCCTTGGAGTTGTGCGGGAACTGGAGGGCGAGCAGATGACAGCACTTTTTAATTTCGCAGAAGAGGACCGGACAGCCTGGATCGAAGAAGAGGGAGAGTATATGGATTTATATACCGGTAAAAAAGTCAGCCTTCAGGCAATAAAAATGGAAGGCCATTCCTTTGTATTAGCAAAGAAATGCTAAAGTAAGATAGAAAAAGAGCAGGTAAGAAATTTTATCCTTTCTTACCTGTTTTTTTTACTTTATTGGTTTTCCTGCATATCTTTCAGCATCTGGATAAGTTCCAAATCCTTTTCGGTAACACGGAAATTAGTGGTATAATTCCGTCCTTCCGGAGATTTGACGGAGATTTCGATGATGCTGTCTTTGCGGCATGCATCTCCTTTTACTGCATGAATAAAAGGCATAAATTTAGGATGCTCCTGTTGAAAGGTGGAAAATGCGGATTTCAGTTTTGCAAGCATTCCAAGCTGTTGAAAGTTAAGCGCCATAAAATACTCCTTTATAATTCAATATATCCATTGAACCCTCCAAGGGTGTAATATGCTTTTTTATCTTCTGGTTTCAGATAAATGGAGAGAGCTTCCGGATTTTCTACAGCGTGTCCCTTTGCATTGCAGTCAGCGATCACACGTTCTGTGATAGCGGCTACAGTATATTCTGCACTCTGGTACTGAACATAGAATGCAGGATTTTTGGCAGGAACTTCTACTGGTACTTTGACTTCTTTTACAACTTCTTTTATCTCTACAACAGGAGTTGCTGTAGCCGGTGCTGATGATGTAGCTGTAGCAGTTACTGCTGATTCAAGTGTTCTTTTCTGTTTTTTCTTATCGATTCTTTTATTCATTATTATTACCCCTTTTTCAAATTGTACAATATCTATTATATTACTTTTATATGGAGAAGTCAAAATGGTATTTATCACAGATATTTTGCAGAAAATGAAAAAGGGTTGCGCATAATGGTGAGATATGAGTATAATGAGTATCGTGTAATTGGAGTATAACCGGGAGGAAAAGGTAGAATGAATAGAGCAGCATTATTTTTTGATATTGATGGGACCGTACTCAGTGAGATTACAAAAGAGATTCCCGCAAGTACGGTAGATGCACTTAAAAGGGCACACGACGCAGGACATTTTTTATTTATCAATACAGGAAGAACATACTGCAGTGTTCCGGTGGAACTGAAAAAACTTCCATTTGATGGATATTTGTGTGGATGTGGGATTTATTTTACATTTGATGAAGAAATTATTTTTGAAAAGCATCTGGATCCGGAGAGGGGCGATGAGATCGCTGATTATATGACAAAATGTCAGATTGATGGGATTTTTGAGGGAGCAGAAGATGTGTATTTCACTTCAAGAGTTTCAAGATTTGACAGATTGGAAAATACAAAAAAATACATGAATAACCGTGGACTTGGAATCGAGCGTTATATGGAGCAGAGAAGATGTCCATATGATAAAATCTTTATTTATACGGATGAAAAAAGTGATGTAAAAGCATTTTTTGAATTTATCAAAGATGATATGGAAGTAATCGACCGTGGAAGTAATACGTTTGAATGTATCCTCAAGGGCTATACAAAAGGAACTGCGATTGACTGGGTACTGGAGCATTTTGAAATGACGAGAGATCAGTCATATGTATTTGGAGACAGCAGCAATGATCTGGCCATGTTCCGGCATGCCGGGCATGCGATTGCGATGGGCGCGCATGACCAGGTGCTGGAACCTTATACAGAATTTGTTACAAAGACCGTTGAAGAAGATGGAATTGCTTATGCGATGAAGAAATATGGACTGATCGATTAGAGAATCCTCCGATAAAGTGACAGAGAAAAATTCCTAAGATGCAGTAGCTTTTATAAGGTCATCAAGAGAAGCAAAATGATAACCCATTTCTTCCCATTTGGTGAGAAGTTCATCTAAGATTTCAGCGTTTGTAGAGGATGTACTGTGGAGTAAAACGATGGCACCGGGATGGATCCTCCCAAGCAGCTTTTCAAAAGCCTCTTCGTGGGATGGCTGGCTATCCTGATACCAGTCGACGTAGGCGAGACTCCAGAAGAAGGTATGATAGCCAAGATCCTGTGCCATTTTCAGGTTGGCTTCGCTGTATTTGCCTTGTGGTGGACGATAAAATCTGGAAATTTCCTGTCCGGTGATCTGCTGATACAGTTTTTCAACTGTCTGGATTTCTTCAGAAAAGGATTCCATTGTAGAAATCTGTGACATGTCTTTGTGATGCCAGGTGTGGTTGCCGATGGTGTTACCGGCAGCGAGGATCTGTTTGATAAGTTCTGGATTGCTTTCCAGAAGTGTGCCGACGACGAAGAACGTTGCCGGAGCCTGATGTTTCGTAAGAGCTTCCAGAATAGCCGGTGTATTTCCATTTTCATAACCGGCATCGAAAGTAAGGTAGATTACCTTTTCGCCGGTGTCCTGTGCGTAAAAGGCATCAAATTTTTTCAACTCGTCAAATGTGGCATTGCCGACAGGGGGATCCCCATCCGTTTGGAAGCTGAGCCCCCAGTTGCCTTCAGAAGAGGTGGGAACAGCGGCTGGAAAGAAATGATCATGCAGAAATGCAGCGCCGGTTCCCACAAAGAAAGCCGCAAGGAAAAGAAAACAGATCCGTATAATATTTTTTGATTTTAATCTGGAAAACATAAAAGGAACTCCGATCGGATAGAAAACAGGTGATTGATAAAATATATGTGGAAATGGAAGGAAAAGAACCGAAATAGATAAAATAGCGGTCAGAAAATAAAGTGGACAAAAAGTAATAAAAGTGATCAAAAAATAAAAAAAAGGCTTGCATTTTTTCTGAGATGTGATATCATATTATTTGTCTTTAAGACGCGGGTGTAGTTCAATGGTAGAACACCAGCCTTCCAAGCTGGATACGTGGGTTCGATTCCCATCACCCGCTTTTGTTATGCGTAAAAAGAAGAGAGAATGTAAGGAAAATTTTGTTTGACTTTTTGAAAAAGAGGAAATATAATTACAAGAAACGAGTAGCAAGTAAGCGTAAATCCAGTTTACCAGCTACTCGTTTTCATTTTGCAAAAATCAATATCGCCATGAAAAAGTGTGTAGCGTGTCAGCGTAAGTCCAGCTTATATGACAAGGTGCGCACTTTTTTTGTGCCAAAAAGAAAGGAGTTTAAAAAATGGCGGAAAGCAACAAGATGAAGGAGATGCCGGTAAATAAGCTGATGGTCCAGATGGGAATCCCGATGATCCTATCTATGGCATTGCAGGCGGTCTATAACAT
>ERZ894209.1030-NODE-1030-length-10254-cov-39.188352_pt1 | contig 10254 bp, 8 predicted proteins | sample MGYA00380288_ERZ894209 | MGnify/ENA primary metagenome ERZ894209 (study PRJEB32331, sample SAMN06328482) | human gut metagenome | biome: human gut microbiome; feature: stool | host: Homo sapiens | collected 2013-12-13 ... | reverse complement strand
CATTTCCCGCTGACTGCAAAAGAACACGATATACTGCTGGCGCTCTACCGCAATGCGGGAAGAATTGTAACCATCGATCAGCTCTGCGAAGCTGCGTGGGGAGATAATCCATACGGATATGAAAACTCGCTGATGGCGCATATCCGCAGAATCCGAGAAAAAATTGAAGCTAACCCGTCAAAGCCGGTATCCCTCATTACGGTAAAAGGCTTAGGCTACAAGTTAGTATTAACGGGGAAATGATATGAAAGATATTACGAAACTCATTCGGCGGTTTGTAGGCATATTGCTGTTAAGCACAGTCTTGGTCATCGTCCTTAACATTATTATTCTTGCTGCTATTTCCGCAAGTCAAACGGCAAATGGCAGACCGTGGACGACTGCAAAAGAAACTGCTGAAGCTTTACAGAAAACAGAAACGGGATATATCTTATCCGGCGATATGACGGAGCGGTTAAGCGGGGAGAATGCGTGGGCAATCTATATAGATAATGACACATTAGAGGTAAAATGGCACACGGAAAATCTGCCGGATACCGTTCCTCTGCACTATACGATCTCCGACATTGCAAGTCTGACACGAGGATATATTGACGGATACCCTACCTATACGGGAGAATGTGAAAACGGATTGGTCGTTGTAGGCTATCCGAAAGACCGATATTGGAAACATATGTCTCCGAGTTGGGATTATGATTTCATCAAAAACGCTCCCTATACGGTTCTTGTCGTTATCGGTGTGAATATTTTTTTGATTTTCCTGATTTATATGATTGCCAATTCCAAGCTGCTGAAATCCGTCAAACCGATTACCAATGGTATACAAGCGCTGCCTTCAGGCGAGCCTGTTTATGTCAAGGAAAAAGGACTTTTATCTGACCTTGCCGCTAAAATCAATCAGACTTCCGATATTCTCCAAAGGCAGAAGCGAAACCTGCAAAGGAAAGAGACAGCAAGGGCAAACTGGATTTCCGGCGTTTCTCACGACATTCGCACACCGCTTTCTATGGTAATGGGGTATGCCGGACAGATTGAGGACAACGAAAGTCTGCCGGAAAGCGAAAGGAAAAAAGCACGGATTATCCGCCAGCAAAGTACAAAAATGAAAAATCTCATCAATGACCTGAATCTTGCCTCAAAGTTAGAATATAATATGCAGCCGATCCATCCAGAGCCTGTCAATCTCGTAGCAGTCGCAAGACAAAGCGTTGTTGACTTTATCAATTTAGGTATGGAAGAAAAGTATCCGATAGAATGGAATACAGATGAGGCATTGACTGCCTGTATCATAAACGGAGATAAAGAATTGCTAAAGCGGGCAATCGGAAATCTTATTATAAATTCTCAAACACACAATCCGAATGGCTGCACGATTTCAGTATGCGTCCGAAAAGATGATACGGAATACAAGATCGTTGTAGAAGATAACGGCGTCGGCGTTACTGATGAAAAGTTAGAAAAGATCAGGACTACTCCGCACTATATGATGAGTGACAGCGGGACTACCGAGCCACGGCACGGCTTAGGGCTTTTGATTGTCGGGCAGATTGTTTCCGCTCATAATGGGACAGTATCTTTCAATCACGGGAAACAAGGTGGATTTGCCGTTACCATCACATTCCCAATTATCAATAATGGAAGGTAAAAAAGCACAAGCCGCCTGCATTTCTGCAAGCGGCTTATAGTTTTTATCTCATCCTATAACCAACTTCTCGTACAGACTCAATATTGATATGAGATGATACAAGTTTTCTGCGAAGATTACGGATATGGTAGCCTACGGTATCTTTTTCATTTCCAGATGGCAAATCGCCCCATACCTTATCATAAATTTGTGCGTATGTAAGGACACGCCCTTTGTTTGCTGCCAGCAAACAGAGCAGGTCATATTCTTTAACGGTCACTTTAACCTCTTGATCCTTACAAATTACTCTCCGGTTACTCAGGTCAATTTCCAAGTCAGGAAATGATAATATCGGCTCAGAAGTTATTTCTAACTTTTCAAAATTGGAGTGTTGCTGAAGAAAAAGCAGAATATCATCAAAGGCAGTGGAGTCCTGCTCTTTGAACTCTAATATAACAATCCGTCCGATACTAACACCTCCTTGTAAACAATTTTGATTTATATCTTGATGTTCTAATCTTTTTTCAAAAACAACGAAAAAATACTTCCATTTTCATCAGAAGCAACTTTGATGTATCCTTTTTGCTTGTTGATAATATCACGGGTAAGATACAGTCCGATCCCCACACCGTCAATTCCTGCTGACTGCTTTCCACGGTAAAACCGACCGAAAATCTTTGCCTGTTCTTCTTCGGGTATTCCGATACCATTATCGGAAATATCAAGCCGCAGATAGGACGGGTATTCTGTAATCTCTAATCCAACAATCCCACCGCTTGGAGTATATTTCACAGCGTTGTCAAGCACATTGGTAATGGCTTCTGCTGTCCAGTTATAATCAAGCAGTGCCTCATAACTCTGTTCGCAGTCAAAGGTAATCGTTATGTTTTTCTCCTTCGCCTTTGCATAGACGGTTTTTACCGCTTGTAGGACAATATCATTTAAGCTATTTTTTTCGGGCTTCAGTCTGATAATGCCGCTTTCCAAACGGGACATTTTAATCAGGCTGTTTGTCAAAAAGGTCAGCTTTTCAAGGGAAGTCTGCAAAGTAGCGATGTATTCGCTGCGCTCCTCGTTGGATATTCCTTTATCATCCAGTAACTGTGCAAAGGTGTTTGCCGCCGCCACGGGCGTTTTAATCTGATGTGAAATATCAGAAATCAGCGTCTTGATCTGCTCCTTTTCCTGCGCCAGCATTTGATTCTGCGCTGTTAAAATATTGCGGAGCTTCAAAAGTTGGTGTTGCAGACGGGCAGTCAGCGTATCCTCATTTTCAGGAAAAACAATCCGTTCCTGCTGTTCTACCAAAGCCTCTATCAGCAGTGTGATCTGCTCTAACAAATCATCGTGATAGCGGTTGTGCAGGAAGTCGAGCAAAAACAATAAGCCGCATAAAATCGCAAAGGCACAAATGACAAAAAGCATAAGGGCAGAAGTGTTTTCCATAAAAAACACAGAGCCAACAGATACCGCCGCTATGACAGTACCTGCAATCAAAATCAGTTTTCGATATATTTCAAAACGCTTCATCATCATTCTCCAAAGGTATATCCCATACCAAAAACAGTAACAATGTATTCCTGCTTATCATCGTTTAGTTTTTGTCGCAGCCGCTTAATGTTCACACGCACCGTATTCTCATCAACAAAGTTTCCGTCTATATCCCAAAGTTGTTCCAAAAGCATAGCTTTGGTCACAATCCTGCCTTTATTTTCTACCAAATAACAAAGCAGTTTATACTCCGTTGAGGTAAGGTGTACTTCTTCTCCGTTCAGCAGAACAAGGCATTTATCCGTATCCACTTCTAAATCTCTATATCGAATACGGGATTTTCCGCCGCCTGTCCGCTTTAAGACAGCTTGTACTTTTTTCCGCAAAACTTCAATCGAAAAGGGCTTAGGAATATAGTCATCACAGCCAACGCCGAAGCCCTCCAACATATCCTGCTCTGTATCGTTCGCAGTTAGAAACAGGATCGGAATTTCGGAAGTCTCCCTTATTTTTTTACAAAGTTCCATTCCACTGCCATCAGGCAGGTTAATGTCGAGCAGAAACAGATCATACCTTTGGTTTTGATAGGTCTGCAAGGCTTTCATATAGCCATAAACTGCTGTAACGGTATGCTTGTCCTTTTCAAGAGCAATCGAAATCCCTTTGCTCAAAATTTTATCATCTTCCAGTAAAAAGATATTTGCCATAACCGCAAAGCACACCACCTTTCCTCAATATGTAGAATTGCAGGAGCAGACGCAGCAGTGCTGCGCCTGCCCCGCAATTTATTTAATTTTCAAAATTGTGCAGCCGTTCAATGATCGTTTCATTTGAAGTTGCCTTGTAGACAATCGCCGGAACACTTAGGCAAATCACGAAGATTGCTGCAATTAAGCAGACTACCAGCGTAACAGGGTACTCAAACTTTGCGTAGTTTGCGATACTCGGCACTGCGTCTGCCACAAGCAAGAGGAAAGCATTACCCAAAGTCATAATCAACAAAGTAGAGATAAGGGCATAGATACCGCCTTCGAGTGTCAAAATCTTTCTGATCTGCTTTTTGGTAGTCCCAATACTTTCCATAATGGCAAACTCATTTTTCCTTGCAATAACTCCAGTAAGCATAACATTCACAAAGTTGATTAAGCCAAGCACAATCAGCAGAATGGCAGCACCATTTCCTAACAGATTGATCGAGTAAAACATCTGGTCAAATGCTTCCAGTTCAGCAACAGGGCTGTTAAATTGCCACTCTGATGCGGTCAATGTGCTGTTGACCGATTGAAGCTCCCTGTCTATTCGTTCCAACTCGCTCATATCCTTAATATCTACACCAATGCCGGAAATAATCGCCTCCTGTGTTAAGCGTTCCATACCCGCTTCACTGACAAATATAACATTGGGTACGATCTCAATGTCTTTGCGTCGGTCTATACTATCAGAAAGAGTGTTCGAATAATCGTCAAAGGTGAAAGCTCCGCCAATAGGGAAACCTATCGGCTTACCGTCCGCACTGTCCGCAGTCAGCGTCAGCGTTTTCCCGACTAATCTGGCATTCGGTGCAAACTGTTCGTTATCCATTCCCGCAATTGCAAATTCTCCACGCCTAAATGCTTCAATATCAATCGGCGTATCGTGATTTTGATTGTATTCTTCCAATGCATTGTAATCAACGAGCGTTGTAACATAACAGCCATATTCGCCGGCGTTAGCGTATTCCCGCAACTCATCGACCATTTGTTCATAGGATATATCTCTTGCCATATAGGAGCTGTCCTCATATTTCATCCGCATAAATTCTTCTAATGCGGCTTCGTCAAAATCAATGGCAGCCCAAACGGTTTTTCCAATCGTTACACTTTCAACACCGTCAATGTTCTCAATCTGTTCTACAAAATGCTCATCAAACTGCGGAAGTTCTTTTGTGTCACGCTCATATTGCGTAAATTGGGTATCAATGTACTCAAAGTTGTAATCGTAATATTCCTCTATAAAATTTTCGCCTTTGATACTTCCGACCACTCCGTTTACGCCTAAGATCACGGTAATTCCCATAAACAAAGACATAAATACAAGGATTGCCCGCTTCTTATCACGGAAAACATTGTGGAACGCCATTACAGACAGCTTGCCGCCATTTGTTGAGTTCCTGCTTTTCTTTTTCGAGGGTGCGAAATTTTGGTATCGCAGGGCTTCTACCGGGGAAATCTTCGCTGCCTTTTTCGCAGGAGCATTGCACGCAATCCAAACCGTTATGGCAGAAAAGAGGATGGACAGGATATAAATGGACGGGTGGAAAAACACCTCAGCGTCCATAGCCGATTTGCCCTCCACAAATCCTTGCCGCAAGAACATTGGAACGATTCCGAACGATGTTGCTGCGGCTAATACAATACCGATAGGGATTCCGATACAGGCGAATTTAAGCGCCTGCTTTTTTACAAGTGTTTTAATCTGTGCCTGTGTCGTACCAATCGTTTTCATCAGCCCATAAAAACGGGTGTCCTTTGCAATGGAGATATACAGGACATTATAAATCAGCAGATAGCCGCTGCCGACAATAAACAGTACCAAGAGAATAACCATCGCAATCACAGAGCCATTGGAAGAGCTCATAGAAACCGCACCGTGAAAGGCTTGATCTTCATTTAACTGCACATCGTCCTGAATCTGAAAAAAATCATCTGGCATTTTATTTAGGGAAAGGGAAAGAACACCGTCCTCCTGCAAAGTGTATCCCGCATTTGTGCAGTAGCTTTCCGACACGAAGCCCATTCCCACACCTGTATAGGAATGAAACCAGCCGCTTAAAGTAAAAGTTCTTTCCTGCTGACCGTTCTTGTCATAATAGGATAGAAGAATCTCCATATTCGGTGTCGGGTTTTCAATTCCAAGCTGTGCAAGGGCGTCCTCAGACAGCATAATTTCATTTTCCTGCGTGGGATAGGAGCCGTTAATATTGTTGATTGCGTCCTGATAGTGATTTTCCCATTCGGTTGTGTCGTAATATTGAAGGGCAATGGAAAGTTCACGCCCCTCGTCATTTTTCTCAGCAACCGAGCCGACCATATACTGCGTACCAATCGTTTTCACATAATCCAAAGATTTGATCTGCTGTTCCTGCTCGGTTGTAGGCAGCGCAAGGGAAACATCGGCGCTTGTGCCTGCGGTACGCACCTGCATTAGTTCCATATTTTCCATATAGTTAATGCCCAAGCTGAAAACCGTTGTAATCATAAAGGTCGTAAGAACGATGGCAAACACCGCAAACAGGTTACGGGTGCGATTTGCTTTCATCATTCCTTTTTCAACCTTTTTAATTGCTCCTTTATTTCGGTTATCGTGCATATCTGACACCTCCCGAAACAACTTTCCCATCCTCAATGCGGATTGTCCGATCTGCCATTTGAGCGATTTCCTCATTGTGCGTAATCATAATCGTGGTCTGATGGTACTGCTTGCTGATAGACTGCATAAGCAAGATGACATCCATACTTGTTTTAGAGTCCAAATTTCCAGTCGGCTCATCGGCAAGGATAATAGCGGGTTTGGTAGCAAGAGCACGGGCAATCGCTACACGCTGCTGCTGACCGCCGGATAGGTTATTCGGCATATTTTTGAGCTTCTTTTCCAAACCAAGCGTATGAATGATCTGCCGAACAAACTCCGTATCGGCTTTCGCCCCGTCAATCTCGATAGGGTACACAATGTTTTCGTACACATTGAGGACGGGGAGCAGATTGTAATTCTGAAAGACAAATCCAATATTCCTGCGGCGGAAAATGGTCAATTCTTCGTCTTTCATTTTCAAAAGCTCTTTTCCACGGATCGTCACACTTCCCGAAGTGGGGCGGTCTAATCCGCCGATCATATTGAGCAGCGTTGATTTACCACTGCCGGAAGTACCGACCACAGCGACAAATTCTCCCTCGTCCACTGAAATAGATACACCGTCCAAAGCGTGGACTTCATTTTCTCCACTTCCGTATATCTTTCGTAAGTCTTTCGTCTCCAATATTGCCATAGCTAAAACCTCCAAATCTGTTTTGTGATTTTAGTATAGCAGCCACTTCTTACAATCTCATTACAGACTATACTTAAAATCAATCCACCATTAACCTTTCTTATCGTTCACATATCGTACAGTCATTTTTGACATCAGTTTTCCCATTTTGATCGGGCATAAATAGCAGATAAGAGTTTGAAACTTTTGACTGAAGCTGTGACATATAATAAAACGCTTTGAAAAAATATGCTTTGCAATTCCGTATCCGACCTTTTGTGGATCTGCCATAAATTCTTTTGGTACTGGCAGAGGAGAAGCCGATTTTGTCCGAGTTAATGGCGGATGGATAATATGAAATGAAATACCATCTGAAGCATACTCAATATTCAGGCATTTTGCCAGCGACTCCAAAGCCCCTTTGGTAGAAGCATAAGGCGATATTCCAATAAAGCCCGTCACGCCTACGCCGGAACTTGTAAAGATTATTTTTCCCCTTTTTTGTGCCTGCATATATGGTATAACACTTTTAGCCAAACGCAGTCCGCCATAATAATTCACATTAAAAACCTGTTTGTATATATCAAGGTCTATACTACATTCGTTATCAAAAGTACAAAGGCAGGCATTGTGGATCGCAATATCTATGAAATGAAAGGTTGCAATGATTTTCTTTACGGCGGTATTGATTTGTATTTCATCACATACATCTGTGTTATAGTATAAAAGCTGTTTTGGAAATGCTTGAGCTAAGGCTTCCAATTTATCCGTTTCTACATCTAATACTGCAACCTTGTTTCCGTCTTTAAGGGCTTGCTCTGTAAAGTAGTAGCCGATTCCTTGATTTCCGCCTGTAATGATAATATTTGCCATTATGCCACTCCTATCTCAGTAAAAAACCTTTGAATATGCTGATAAGCGTTTTTGCGAAAATCGCTTTTGCGTTCTTCAGACAATGCTCCGCTAAACAGCCACCTTTGAGCGAAGAAATAGATCGGAGCATAATACTTTACCGCTAAATATTCACTGTCAGCGTTCTGAATAACACCCACCTGCATAAGAGCAGAAAACACCTTGCTTTGAAAAGAAAGCGGCTCAGTAAACATCCAACGCTCATATACATTCTGAATGGTGGTGTTGCTGAATTGTTCAATCAAAAGCAGACGCATTACCTTGTTACAGAAGGTATCCATTAAATATTGCTCAAAAAAGGTATCACACACAGTTTGATAAAAGTTTTGTTCTGCGGAAAAAGTTTGTTCTGCGAGCGCTTTATCTAACTGACACATCATATCACTTGCTTTTTTCTCGAATAAGCAAAGTAGTTCGTCAAAAATAGCCTGCTTACTTTTGAAGTAGTAATATACAGAGCTTTCCTTGATCTGTACCTGCCTGCAAATATCTCGGATAGATACCGCAGAAAAACCATTTTGAGAAAACAATTCTAAAGAAACATCTAATATGCGCTGCTTTGTATCGTTCATCTTAGCTCTCCTTACCTAACAATCATTAGATACATTATACCTAACAACTGTTAGATTGTCAATTATGTAATCAAGCCGCCTGCATTTTTTGCAAGCGGCTCGTTTTTTACCTTCCGATCAATAGGCAGGCGCACCGTAACCGAGTATTTCGTAATACCCAACCGGATAACTATTCTGACGAACAGAATCCCCGGAGTTGCCCTCGACCGTGTAAACTCTGCCGTTTTCTACCTTTTGGACGATACCCGTATGGTCGGATAATCCGTCCTGACCGCTTTCGTCCGCCCAATCGAAGAAGATAATCATACCCGGCGTAGGCTCGGCGCTGTTATCCAGCCATTGCCCTCTGTCCTTAAACCATTGTACGCCGTTGACGCAGCCGGCGTATTTCGGAATCACGCCAGCGTCGATATACCCGCACTCGTTAGCACACCACGAAACGAAACAAGCGCACCATTCTACACGAGAATTAAAGCCATACCAAGACCAGTACGGATCGCCGCCCATCGTCCCGATTTGGGAAAGCGCAACGGTTACGATCTGATCGTCTGTTCCTGTAATCCCGTAAAGTACCTGCGACCACAGCGAATTGTTTTCATCGGCAAGCAGCTCTGCAAGATACTCTTTCTGTTCCTCGTTAAATCCATACTGCGCCGCCATCTCATCGGCGGTTTTATGGCTGACCGTGATATACAGATAGGTTTGCGTGACCGTGCTTTCCGTCTCCACGATATTTCCGTGACCGTCATCGGTTTCGGTAATAACCGTCTCGGTTTTGGTGTCGGTGCTGGAGCTGATCTCGTTCATCTCCCAAAAGATGTCTGTGAGAAGCTGCTTTTTCGATTCGTCCATCGTAGCAACCTCTTGAGGATTATCCGGATCGGTATTGACTTTGACCGAATATACGGCAAGCACCTCTTTCCAAACGGCACGGCTTCCGTTCATTTCAAGGACATCATAAGATACCAAGTTTTTTTCGTCCTGCAATTTGGTATCGTATTCGGTATTGATTTCCTGCACAACGGTCTGCATACTCATACCCGTGCCGGAATCCTCGCCTGAGAAAAAGATACCGAACACCGAGCCGAGAAGCATACCGATCAGGCAAATCACAATAATGACTAAAACCGCTATCCAGCCGCCTGCGGCGATTGCGGCGATCAAAGCCTTTGTTCCGGCGATAATCGCCTTGACCGCAAGCGCTATCGCCTTTGCGATGGCTTTCGCTGTAACAACGGCGGCTCGTGCCGCAGCTCTTGCTGCTTGAACGGCACGCTGAGAAGCTTTGACCGTAGCCTGCGCCGTTTTCTGCGCCGCCTTTGCGGTACGCTGCGCTGTCTTGACGGTCGTTTTAGCGGTGCGCTCTGCGGTTTTTACCGTTTTCTGCGCTGTTTTCGCTGAGCCTTTCCCGACCGTCTTAATCGTCTTTTTTCCTGCGGAACGGGCAGTCTCTTTTACTGCCTTCTTCGGCTGTTCCACCGCCTTGATACTCTGACCGACGCTTTTTCGTGGAGCTACCGCCTGCGCCTGTTTTTGAAGTGACTGAGCCGCCCGTTTTTCCTTGAATTTCTGAATACCGTCCTTTGCCTTTACTATGTTCTGCTTTGTCGCCTGAACGCCCTTGCGCCCCTGCTTGTCAAATTGGTGTACGG
>ERZ894209.1024-NODE-1024-length-10294-cov-19.557086_pt1 | contig 10294 bp, 8 predicted proteins | sample MGYA00380288_ERZ894209 | MGnify/ENA primary metagenome ERZ894209 (study PRJEB32331, sample SAMN06328482) | human gut metagenome | biome: human gut microbiome; feature: stool | host: Homo sapiens | collected 2013-12-13 ... | reverse complement strand
GTTATATAAGCTAATATCTTAAGTTGATAAACCTCCATAAAATATCATAAAAAGGAGGGTTAAATGTCAGAAAATAAGTTACGCGGAACACAAACCGAGCAGAATTTAATTAATGCTTTTGCAGGTGAATCTCAAGCCAGAAACAGATATACTTTTTTTGCAAAACAAGCTAAAAAAGACGGTTACGAACAAATTGCCGCAATCTTTTTAGAAACAGCAGAAAACGAAAAAGAACATGCAAAACTTTTCTATGAATTTATAGGTGATACAAAAGGTCATGTTGACGGAAACTACCCGTTTGAGTTCGGTACAACCGAAGAAAACCTTGTAAGCGCTGCACAAGGCGAAAAAGAAGAATGGTCTTTTCTTTACGCCGAAGGTGAAAGAATTGCCAGAGAAGAAGGTTTTGAAGATGTTGCAAACACATTCCACTACGTTATAGATGCAGAAAAGCACCATGAAAACAGGTATTTAAAATTATTGGAAAACGTAAGAAATAATACAGTATTCCAAAAGGATTACGAAACTCACTGGATGTGCAGAGAATGCGGCTATATTCATTATGGCAAATCAGCACCGCAAAAATGTCCGAATTGTCACCATCCGCAAGCATATTTCCAAGTACTTTGCGAAAATTATTAATAATGTAACATTTTCCGAAAATCCTTTTTTTTTAGCGATATTAATCGTATAATCTAATTAGGATATGGGTAGGAATTTAAAACTTTTAATAACAATATTTTCATTAACGGTTTTGTACGGGATTTACTACTGGGGAATACCTGCTGTTGTTAATCTTCCTTCAAGGACAGATTTTATTGAGCAGACAGTTTTTAAAGAAACAGGGTATAAAGTATCTCTTACAAATCCGTCTGTGAAAATGGGGCTTTTACCGGCAGTATGGGTAAAAGCAGATAGTTTTGCCGTTTTAAATGACGATAACTCAAAGGCTTTGAATATCAACAAGCCTTATATCAGCATTAAGCTTCTGCCATTAATATTTAAAAACATTGATATTAAGCATCTTTCGGCAGACAGTATCAATGCTAATCTTGTGTTTACAAAAGATTCAAAACTTATGCTCGGTCAGTATCTTTTGACTGCACCTGCCAAAACCCCTTTTAAGCTTAAACATGCAGATGTTAATATAGGGGATTACAATGTAAATCTTGATGACAGACTCCAAAATAAAAAAATAAGCCTTGACGGTAAATATTTAAACGTTAACAACTTTATTGATAACAAACACGTTAATTTATCTACGATTGCAGACCTTACCGCAGGCAATAAAAAAGCATATATTCAGGCTGATATTGATTTAAAACTTCCTTTGAATAAAATTTCAGATGATCAACTAGAGGTTTCAGGTCATGTTATAAATCTTGATTTATCAGATTTTTCGCCTTACGCTAAAGCTCTTTCCAAAGGAGAAATTAAATCACTTTCGGGAATTGTGAATATTACCGCAGACACTGCTTTTACAGCTGACAGCCACAAACAGGTAAAAACTAATCTGATTGTTAAAAATCTCGGAATTTATAAAGATGATTTTGCATCTTCAATTCATTGCAAAGATAAACTTGAAATTAAAACCGACATTAATACAATTAAAAACGGTATCGAAATAAACGAATTAAAGATTACCGCAAAAGGTATAAGCGCTTTTTCTTCCGGTAAAGTTACCAGATTAAATGCTAAAATTCCGACAGTTGATTTGAAAGTTAACATAAACAAATCCCGAGCTGAAAACATTATAGCTGTATTACCGGGTTCCGCTGATTTGTCACCTGACATAAATCTTCTTCTACTTAAAAAAACAGGTTTTTGGGGCGATGTCATGGGTAATCTTGAGGTTAAAGGAAAAGCCGATTACCCAAATGTTTACGGAAATATTTTGGTATCCGATGCATATGTACTTAAACCTATACCTAATGCTGACAAGGCTACAATCAGGCTTTCATATGTAGGTGAAAAAATGAATCTTGACGTTGTGGTACCTACTGGCAGAACGCAAGCAGTATATGTAAAAGGTCCTATTAATCTTGATAAAGGAAGAAATGCAGAATTAAATATTACAAGCACAGATAATGTTGATTTAAAAACTGCACAAATTGTTTTAAATCCGCTTCACGAAATTCTTCACTTTGATATTGGTCCTGTTCCGATTATGGATATCAGAGGCAAAGGCGGAATAAATCTGCATGTTATAGGTACACCACAAAACCCGCACGGCTGGGGCAAGTTCTGGTTTAATGATGCAACCGTGTCTTTTAATGATATTAAAAATATGACCTTAACTAACGGATCGGGAGTTTTGGAATTTGATAATCAAAATACAGTATTTAAAACAAATTCCGCTAAACTGAACGGCAAACCGATTTCTGTTAACGGAACATGCTCGCTTTTGGGCAACCTGAACTTTAATGTTTTAACTCAAGGTCAGGATTTTGAAAACATTTTGAAAATAGTAAAAACTTCGCCAATGCTAGCAGATGTTCAAAAGCTTATTGATCCTGTTGAAAACGGAAAAGGAGCAGTTAACTTTAAATTAAATCTTACAGGTCAGGTTAAAGATCCTAAAGATATTGTTTTCAATAAAAATCTGTTCGCAAAAGGCAGTTTAGAACTTTTTTCTAACACAATAAAACTTAAAGGAATTCCTGTTGCTATAAGTCAAACATCTGGTAATATTAACTTTGATAACCTTGATGCCGATTTAAAATTAAATTCCAATTTAAATAATTCACAGCTAAATATTGACGGCAAAATTAAAGATACATTTGCTAATGTAAAAGTCGTTTCTAATAAATTCAATCTTGGAGACGGCATAAAAACACTTACTGAAAATACTAAAGTGCCTTATAAAAATGATATTTCGAGTATTAATACCAGCTTTATTGCTAAATATAGCGGAAGTACAGAAAATATTGATTATGACAAACTATATTTAAAAGGAAAAATATATTCAAATAAAGGAGCTAAAAGCAGCCTGATTGTGGATAACAGCACTTTTGAATTAAGCAGCTCCAATTTTAAACTTCCTTTATTAAAAGGTACGTTCAAAAACAGTCCGTTTAATATCACTGCTTTTGTTACAGATGCATTTTCTTCAAACAGAATAGTAAACGGCAACTGTAAATTTAATTCATTGGATTTGAACTTAATTAATGAAAGCGCTATACAAATTCTTCTTCCTCCGGAAACTGCTAAAGAGCTTAAAAATATAGACTTTTTAAAAGGAAAAATTAATTTAAGCGCCAGAATAAGAAATAATAATCTGAACGCTTACACCGTTCTTGATGATATAAGTCTGGTATATAAACCGAAGCATATGAAAATCGCTGTAAACAGCGGAAATATGTTCTTGAGAAATGATTTACTTCATCTTAACAAAATTAATGCACAATTAGGCAAAATGCCTTTATTTATTGATGGTAAAATTGCAAATGTACAAAAAAATCCTGATTTAAATCTTTATATCAACGCAAAACCTAATCAGGAATTCTTTGATCAATTCTTTAATAACAATGCGCTTTATCCTATTAAATTAAAAGGTGATGCTATTTTATCTTCAAAAGCATCAGGCACTTTGGATAATTTGAATACAAAATCCGAATTGAAACTTCAGGAAAATTCCAGCCTTTATTATATGGGAGCATCAATAGGAGATATTGAAAACCCTGTAAGAATTACTGTTGATAACACATATTCACCCGACAAAATCAGGATAAACAACCTGCAATATGATAAAATTATACTTTCACAAAACAACAAGCCTTTTGTAACACCTCAATTAAATGCATCAGGTACCATACAGCTTTTAAGTGACAACAACGCAGGATTTAATAATTTCAAAATTAAAACCCAAAGCCCTACCGATGCAAAAATCTTTAACATAATCTTCAGAAAACCGTTTATGAAACAAGGTGTATTTACATCTGATTTAGTTTTGAACGGAACTTCTATAAGTCCGAGAATTAAAGGAAAACTTGATATAACAAGTATTGATATCCCTTTCTTTGATTCAACAATCAGAGATGTTAATCTTGACTTTAAAAATGATAAAATTGTTATAACAAGCAGAGGTACGGTTCTTACTAACGACGTTCATCTTAATGCTGTTATGAAGAATAAATTAACCCCTCCTTATATTATTGAAGATATTAACGTGAAGCTTGCAGACTTAAATATCAACAAAATCACAGATACCATGAGAGATATTGAAGCCGAAGCTACAAGAAACCCGTCTTTAGGCTCAAGCAGCAACATTCAGCCGTTTGATATTTCACAACTGATAATTCAAAAAGGCAATATAGAAGCTGATAAAATAAAAGTAAGAAATATTAATGCTGATGATTTTACTGCAAATTTGAGTTTAAACAAAGACGGAATCGTTGATGTTAACAAGTTCAAATTCAATATTGCAGAAGGCTCTGTTATAGGTAATTTTAAACACAATATCAAAACACATAAAACAAACCTTGATATCAGCTTAGACAAAGCAAACGCATTAATTATGTCTGAAGCATTATTTGATTTGAAAGGTCAGGTTTACGGCTCTGTAAACGGAAGCTTCAACCTTTCTTGTCAGGGCGATTCTCAAGAAAGCTGCTTTAAAACACTCGCAGGTGAAGGCTCATTTAAAATTGCTGACGGAAGAATGCCCAAATTAGGTTCTCTTGAGTATCTATTGAAAGCAGGAAACCTGTTAAGAGGAGGTTTTACAGGACTTTCAATTAACAGCATAATAGATTTAATTACACCGTTAAAAACTGGTAATTTTGACAGCATATCAGGAAATATTAACATTACTGACGGTATAGCCGACAAAATCAATATCTATTCAAACGGTAATGACTTGAATATGTATATGACAGGTACTTACAATTTTGTTAACTCAATTGCGGATATGGAAATCTACGGAAGTCTTTCAAAGAACATAACAACTGTTTTCGGCAAGATTAAAAACGCATCTTTGAATACTCTGTTCAATACAATTCCGGGTATAAATGATTCTACTGAAACTTTACTTTTGCAAACCGAAATCGGTAAAATTCCTAACATCAAAAATGCAACAGATATTTATAGAATATTTATGGTTGATATTGACGGCGATATTAACGGTGAAAACTATGTTCGAAGCTTCAAATGGGTTAAATAAAAGCTTAATAGGTCATCTGCCAATTGTCATTAAGAATTTTGCCGAAACATCCTGTCCAGTTTGTATTTGTTGAAATGCAATTGTCATTGTACAATTTATCTCTTTCTTCTGCTGAAGCAGGGGCAGACATTGCGCCAAATTCTTCAATCATACCGTTATTGAACACTCCAAGTATAAATACATCCCGACCCGCAATATTCGGACCTTTAGGACCGTTTATATCCATATCAATAATTGCGACTTTCTCTCCATAGACAGCACCATTTAAATAACCATAACCGAAAGAGGCTCCGCTTGCCAATGTAACAAAACCTTTTTGTCCTGTTCCCACAGTTCCAGGAGATGTATTAATTTTTCTATATTGTGAATTTGGCGCAAAACAAGGAGTACTTTTGGCTCCACAATCTTGAACAATTTTAAAATTACTTTTAATAAAATTATCTAATGCAGCATCAGAAGAAAGACCTGCCTCTTTCATATTAACAGCATTATTATCAGTCATATACCTTTCAGTAGCTTGCATAAGTTCATTATAAACCTTGTGCAGCTGGGTTAAATAACTCTGACGCTGGTAATTCTGCATCAAAGACGGAACTGTCATCGCAGATACAACTCCTATAATACCGAGTGTTACTAAAACCTCAGCAAGAGTAAAACCTTTAGCGCAGGAGCTTAAACGGTTGCCCCCCCCCCGTAAGCGTAGCCGCTTAACCCGTCAAATTGGAGCTTTGTCAAAGTTTCTCCAACTAACGAAGCAGCTCTTTTACTTAATTTTTTCATAAATTGCTCCTTGTATTTATTACTACATTATTATTATAACATTTTTTATAAATTTTTCAAGGTACCGGATCATAACCGCCTTCATGGTACGGGTGACATTTGGATATTCTCTTAATTCCAAGCCAGCCGCCTTTTAGCACCCCGTATTTTTCGATTGCCTGACGGGTGTATTCTGAACAGGTAGGGTAAAATCTGCATACAGCAGGAGTGTGCTTTGAAATTTTTTGATAAATTGAGATTAAAAATAAAATAAATTGTTTCATATAAATTCATCCAAGTGTCGGTTGGAGCGGCTACGCTCCCTATTCCATTGCATAAGATTCACCGATTGTGTCAATTGCTTCGACTTTTATATCAGTAATCAATTCAGAATATGAGATTACAACAATTGTCGGAATATGACGTTCAAGCAATTGATAAAGCGGCAGTCTTATTCTTGGAGAACACAGAATTACAGGCTGCTGGCCGCATGCCTGATGCGCTCTCATTAAGGTGGTAGCTGTTGTTTCAATAAGTTCCTGAACCTGCATAGGATTTAAAAGGAACATTGTTCCAAGCTCGGTTCTTTGACAGCTGTCATCAAGAGTTTTTTCCCACTCCGGAGAAAGAGTTAATGCATAAAGAACTTTATCATCCCCAACATTAGACAGGCATATTTGACGACCCAAAGCAGCCCTCAAACGCTCTGACAGAATATCAGGTTCTTTTGAAAATCTTGCGTAATCACAAAGTCTTTCAAATACAAATATAATATCTTTGATAGAAACTTTTTCTCTGATGAGGTTAACAAAGATTTTTCTCAAGTCACTTGTAGAAATAATTGTCGGCACAAGGTCATTAACAAGCGTAGGGTCTTGAGAACGTACAAGTTCCATTAACTTCAATACATCTGTTTTTGTCATAACTTCATCAACGTGCTTTCTTACACATTCTTGCAAGTGGGTAACAATAACATCTGTTGAATCAACAGCAGTAACGGAACGCGCCATTTTAGCATCCTCAGGACCTATCCAGTAAGCCTGAGTTTGATATGTAGGATCAATCCCGATAATTGCATCCTGCGGGACTTCTTTTCTCATAGCATCCCACTGATCAGCAATTACCATTAATTTACCCGGGTAAACATAACCCGTTGCAACAGTGTTGCCGCGAATAGAAATCATATATTCGTTGGCATCCAGTGCTGATGAATCCATAATTCTTATGTTAGGCAGAATGTAGCCGAGTTCATCGGTAACTCTTTGACGCAAAGCAGCAATTTTAGCAAGCAATTGACCTTCCTGATCAGGATCGGCAATTACAAGAAGATTTGAGCCCACCTGCAAGCTCAAAACATCAACCCCTAAACGTTCATACATTCTGTTAGGGTTAACAAGGTCTTGCATATTTTGGCGGACATTTTCCAATTGTCCCAATTGTGATTGAACATCCGCATTAATTAATGTTGAGAAGCCTGCTACAAATAAACCAATAGCAAATAATGTAAACGGAACCCACGGCAACCCTGTCCAGTGACCTGTTACAGCCAAAAGCACCAAGAAACTTGCAGAAAGGAAAAGCGCATTAGGTTTGCTTACAACTTGCGCAGTGACATCTGTACCTAATGAATTAGCAGCAGAAGAACGTGTCATAAATATACCTGCCGCAATTGACATTAAAAGTGATGGCAGCTGTGATGCCAAACCATCACCGATTGTTAATATCGTATATTTAGAAACTGCATCTGCAACAGGCATTTGATTCATCAAACACCCGATACATAAACCGCCGATAATGTTAATAAGTACAATAATAATACCTGCAATAGTATCCCCTTTTACGAACTTCATCGCACCGTCCATACTACCAAAAAGGTTTGATTCTCTTTGTAAGTCTTCACGCTTTTTAGTAGCTTCTTCAGGTGAAATCAAGCCTGCATTAAAGTCGGCATCAATTGTCATTTGTTTACCCGGCATAGCATCTAAGGCAAATCTCGCTGCAACTTCCGCGATACGTTCGGCACCCTTTGTGATTACCATGAACTGCACAACAGTGATGATAAGGAAGATTACACCACCTACAATCATATTACCGCCCGTTACAAAAGTACCGAAAGCGTGGATTACTTCTCCGGCTTCACCTTTTGAAAGAATAAGCCTTGTTGATGCAATTGAAAGTACAAGACGAAACATTGTACCAATCAGGATAATTGAAGGGAATGAAGCAAGTTCCAATGTCTTCTTTACATATAAAGAAATCATCATCAGAACAATACCGAGTGTAATATTTAAACAGATACAAATGTTAACAACCCAGTTCGGAAGTTCGCATAAAAGCAGAACAATAAGAAGCAATACGAATATCGCCATGAAAACTTCACTTAAGCTGTTACCTCCTCCTCCTTGTGCCTGTTCCTGTGCCATTAAATTTCTTTTAAAGCCTCACTTATTACGGACAATTGAGTTTCAATCGTCGCATCTATTACACCGTTTGTAGTTGTAACCATACAACCGCCTTCCATTAATTCTTCATCGGGAACCACAAGCACTTTTGCATCTAAACCTGCTGTACTCATAAGTTCGGGTATTTCTGTTTTCAATAAAGCAACCTGCTGCGGATTAACCCTCAATGTAATTTTTGTTTCTTCTTTAGAAAGCCCTTTTAATATTTCAAGAATATTGTTAAGGATTAATGAAGGATCTTGCTGTATCTCTCTTTTAATAATTTTTTTAGCAATATCAACACTGATTTCTAAAATATCAGGTGCTATATACTCAAACACTTCTTGCTTAGCAGAAAGAAAAGCTGTAATTGCATTTTTAACCTCTGAAATATCCTCTGAAGCCTGTTCCAAACCTGCCTGATAACCCTCTTTTGCAGCAGATTCTTTTATAGCTTGAGCTTCCTCTCTTGCTCTTGAGATAAGATTACGGTCATCAATTCTTCTAAATCCCCTTCTTCTATCTCCTCTGCGGCGTTCCTGACGCTGTTTAAAATCAATATTATCCAGGTTAAATAAGTCGATTTTATCTTCATCGACTTGTTTTTCCGACTCAATAACAGCCGGTTTTTCTTCAATTACCTCCGCCGGTTTCTGGATTTTCTTTTTGATAATCATGATTAATTTTATTATACACCATCTTCTATGTGTGTGGCAATAATATTTGCAACTTTAGGCGGAATTTCATAATATTCGCCTTCAAGTGCATTAAAAACAAACTTTTTAACTTTAGGGCGCTCAAGCTTTAACATCTGTTCAAGATGAGGACGTTGTACATATTGCGAAATATTTTGAACTTTAGCCACAACTTTAGAAGGGCTTAATGCTAATCGTGATTTTGGAAGATTTGTTCTGATTTCTTGTAAACATCTTAATGCAACACTGGCATCAACTTTTTCTCCCAAGTCAGGCATTTCCATAAATTTGATAACTGACTGTGCATCATTCGGATCAAACTTATTAAGTATTGTTTGAACTTTTTCCTGCTTAACTTTTTGGAACAAAAGAGCAAGAGTTGCAAGTTTAAGTATTTTTGTATCAGTGCCCGGAGGAACAGCTAAACCACGCGACTGCGGCATAGGGATATTATTACCCTGAGCCGGCATTGACCCTTGATTTACTGCTGCCTGCTGCTGTTGTTCTTCCTGCTGCATTTGCTGCTGCATAGCATCAATATTAGATTGGCTTGCAGCCTGCTCCATCAAGCCTTCATCAATTAAATTTTTATCTTTTAATTCTGCAACACAATCTAAATAAGTCTTTTTAACATGGTGTTCAATCAGCTGCAAAATTTGATCTTGAGGAAGATTTTGCCCGAATGCATTTTTAGCGATTTCAAAAATAGTAAACGCAATTTTCTGCATTACAGGATCCCAATACTGCTGCGGAATACCTGAGCGAACCAAATCAACCGATTTATGATAAGACCATTCTGCTATGATTTGGGTTATCATTATTGCGGTATCAAGGTCAAACTGACCTTCATCATACAAAGACTGACCGGCAATAGTAGAGAAATTTAAAAGAGTGTTTGCAACATAATTCTTCTGCATATCGTTGAAATCTGCAGGAATAAGCTCAAATGCCTGTTGAGCCAAGTTTTGTGCAAAACCTTTATAATCAAAACCGTTAATAGCCATTCTTTACACCACAGTTACCCTTGTTCAATCCAGCTTTTTATCTTTTCACCGGCTTCTTCATCATCAGCATCGGAAAGTTCGGCTGAAAGATTAGACAATGTATCCATTAATTGTTCAGGGCTTTGCTGAGCGATATATTCACGCTGCTGCTGTTCGAGAAGCCCTTGAGCCAGTTCTGATTGTCTTTCTGTCAATTGCGCAGCTCTGTTGTTAATATCACTTAATTGTTGTTCC
>ERZ894209.998-NODE-998-length-10651-cov-11.741034_pt1 | contig 10651 bp, 10 predicted proteins | sample MGYA00380288_ERZ894209 | MGnify/ENA primary metagenome ERZ894209 (study PRJEB32331, sample SAMN06328482) | human gut metagenome | biome: human gut microbiome; feature: stool | host: Homo sapiens | collected 2013-12-13 ... | reverse complement strand
CGCACTTGTGCGTGGCTAGTAATATTAGGGCTATGCCCGAAAATGAAAAACCACCTGCTAGGCGGGTGGATGTTTATTGTATAGACGGAGAAAATGGGAATCGTTTGCAGGGAGAATGATTTTGATGCCAAAGCGGCAAAAATAAAGGAATAGAACTTCTGCTTATATATATCTATAATAAACGATAATAGCAGGCATATGAAAGAAAGTATTGACTTATCGCCGGGAACTCCTTATCCTTTATAAGGTGAAAGATAAATAGCAGAATGAATTTGATAAATTTACAGGAGGCACATAGAAAATGGGTGGATTTTTCGGAGTTGCATCAAAAAAAGACTGTGTATTGGAGTTATTTTACGGCGTGGACTATCATTCTCACCTCGGAACGAGAAGAGGCGGAATGGCTGCGTATGGAAACGGAGAGTTCTGCCGTGCGATCCATAATATAGAAAATGCTCCTTTTCGTACAAAATTTGACAGGGATGTAGATGAGATGAAAGGCAATCTTGGAATCGGATGTATTTCTGATTACGAGCCGCAGCCGCTTCTTATACAGTCGCATCACGGAAGTTTTGCGATCGTTACGGTTGGAAAGATCAATAATGAAGAAGAACTTTTAGAAAAAGTGTTTGAAGAAGGGCATTCCCATTTTCAGGAGATGAGCGGAGGTAAGATCAATGCGACAGAGCTTGTGGCATCTTTGATCTGTAAGAAAGAAACGCTTGTGGAAGGAATCCGTTATGCGCAGGAAACTGTAAACGGCTCTCTTACGCTGCTTCTTATGACGAAAGACGGAATTTATGCGGCGCGTGACAGATATGGAAGAACTCCGGTTGTTGTCGGTAAGAAAGAAGAGGCGTACTGTGTTTCTTTTGAAAATTCAGCGTATATTAATCTCGGTTATGAAGCGTACAAAGAATTAGGGCCGGGAGAGATCGATCTGATTACTCCGGAAAGCGTGGAACAGTTGGTAGCTCCGGGAAAAGAGATGAAGATTTGTTCTTTTTTATGGGTTTATTATGGTTATCCGACTTCCTCTTACGAAGGCGTCAATGTAGAAGAAATGCGTTATAAATGTGGAAGTATGCTTGCAAAGCGCGATGGAGATTCTGTGCATCCTGATATTGTAGCCGGAGTTCCTGATTCTGGGATCGCACATGCGATCGGATATTCTAATGAATCGGGAATACCGTATGCGAGACCGTTTATTAAATATACGCCGACGTGGCCGAGGTCATTTATGCCTACAAGCCAGAGTCAGAGAAATCTGATCGCAAAGATGAAGCTGATTCCGGTGCAGTCTCTGATCGAAGATAAGAAACTGCTTTTGATCGACGATTCTATCGTGCGCGGAACGCAGCTTCGGGAGACGACGGAATTTCTCTATAAGAGCGGAGCGAAAGAAGTGCACGTACGTCCGGCGTGTCCGCCGCTTGTGTACGGTTGTAAGTTTTTGAATTTTTCAAGATCCAAATCAGATCTTGATCTGATCACACGCAGGATCATTCAAGAGGCAGAAGGAGAAAACTGTCCGGCAGAAGTGCTTGCGGAATATGCCGATCCGGACAGCTGCCGTTATGCGAAGATGGTAGAAGAGATTCGGAAGATCCAGAATTTTACGACTCTTCGTTTCCACCGTCTGGATGATCTGATTGCATCGATCGGAATCGATCCGTGTAAAGTGTGTACGTATTGCTTTAACGGAAAAGAATGATCGAAAAACAGCTGCAGAATCATTACAGGGCAGCAAAAGAATAAGTAAAAGGTAGTTTACGGAAAATATCATGCTAAAGAGAGAAAATCATATAGAAATTGACCGGAGAAAGTTTTACAAAACGGTGCTGGCGCTCGTTGTTCCTATGGCTCTTCAAAATCTGATCAACGTAGGCGTGACGGCGGCAGACGTCATTATGTTAGGCGCTGTTGGAGAAAAAGCTTTATCCGGCGCATCTTTGGCAGGACAGATTCAGTATATTATGACATTGTTCCTGTTCGGTCTGACCTCCGGAGCGACGGTGCTCACGGCTCAGTATTGGGGAAAAGGCGACCGGGATGCGATTGAAAAGATATTAGGAATGGCAGTAAAAGCAGCGGTCTGTGTGACGGCGCTTTTTACTGTGTCGGCTCTTGCGGTACCGGAACTGTTAATGCAGGTATTTACAAACGATCCGGTTGTTGTTTCGGAAGGAGTTAAATACCTGAGAATTGTGGCGTTTACCTATATAATGATGGGAGTTACGCAGGCATATTTGTATATTATGCGGAGTGTGGAACGGGTTGTTGTGGCAACAGTTGTCTATCTTCTGTCTCTTATATGCAATATCATAATGAATGCGATTTTCATTTTTGGTCTGCTCGGACTTCCGAAGATGGGTGTGGCAGGAGCGGCGCTTGGAACTCTTTGCGCCCGTATTCTGGAAGTTGTGCTTGTTGCGATATATGCCCGTTTATTTAACAGGGAGATCAGGCTGAGGTTCAAATATGTGCTTCATACGGATAAAATTCTATTTTCTGATTTTATGCGTTATGCCCTTCCGGTTGTAGTCAATGAAGTTTTATGGGGACTTGGAACGGCGGCGAACACAGCGATACTCGGTCATATGGGAAGCGCGGCTGTGGCGGCAAATTCAGTGGCGCAGGTGGCAAGACAGCTTGCGACAGTTGTATCGTTTGGGTTGTCCAGCGCGGCGGCGATCTATCTTGGAAAGACGATCGGAGAGAAAAAGACAGAGTATGCGAAAGCATATGCAAAACGGTTTCTTATATTGAGCATTATCATGGGAATATTGGGAGGAACTGTGATTCTTGCGGTTTCGCCTTTGGCATCGGCGGCACTGACTTTGAGCGGTACGGCAAAAGAATATTTGAGGATCATGTTTTTTGTTATGTCTTATTTTGTTGTCGGCCAGGCGATTAATACAACGCTTGTCGTGGGGGTGTTCCGTTCGGGCGGCGATACGAGATTCGGATTGATTCTCGATATGACGACGATGTGGTGCTGCTCGATATTGTTCGGTTTTCTTGCGGCATTTGTATTTAAGCTAAGTGTGCCGGTTGTTTATGTGATACTTATGAGTGATGAGATTATTAAAATACCGATCACATATAAACGGTATCGAAGTTATAAATGGCTCAACGATGTGACAAGATAACAGTGGAACGGTTGTAAACAGACGTTAAATGAATATGAATAAATGATTAATAAATGAGAAATGATATTCGGGCAAAATCAGTACAAGATTTTGCCCGAATGTGTTATACTTAGAAAAGAGTAAATTATAGAAAGAGGTAGCAGATCATGCCAGAACAGCAAAATACAAACGGATGTACAGAAGAATCTTGCGCAGGATGCGCACATGCAGATTCATGCAGCAGCAAAAAAGAGGATTTCCGTGAACCGGAAAACAAATATTCATCTATTAAAAAAGTAATCGGTGTAGTCAGCGGAAAGGGCGGTGTCGGTAAATCGCTTGTGACGGCGTCGCTCGCAAGAATGATGAGAGAAAAAGGATATACAGTCGGAATTTTAGATGCGGATATTACAGGTCCGTCTATTCCGAAAATGTACGGAATACATGAGAAAGCAAGAGGAACGGAAGAAGGGATTCTTCCATGTATTGCAAAAGATGAGACAAGAATTATGTCGGTCAATCTTCTCCTGGAAGACGAATCCGCGCCCGTTATTTGGAGAGGTCCGATTATTGCGGGAGTTGTGAAGCAGTTTTGGACAGATGTTATGTGGGGCGATATTGATTATCTGTTTGTAGATATGCCGCCGGGAACAGGAGACGTTCCTTTGACAGTATTTCAGTCGCTTCCGGTAGACGGTGTGGTGATCGTGACATCTCCACAGGATCTTGTACAGATGATCGTGAAAAAAGCGGCGAATATGGCGGAACAGATGAATATTCCGGTACTTGGGATCATAGAAAACTACAGTTATGTAAAATGCCCTGACTGTGGAAAAGAGATTAAAGTGTTCGGAGAAAGTCATGTAGAGGAAGCAGCTCGGGAGATGAACGTTCCGGTGCTTGGCCGTATGCCGATTGATATGAAGCTGGCAGAGGCAGTTGAAAATGAGAAGTTTTACGAAGCGGAGAATCCGTATTTGGCAGATGTCAAGTTATAAGAATCATCCTTGCGCCGGCAAGGTATATTGTTGAAAATGTTTTTGCCGATCGGTATAAAAGAGGTGGAAAAATGATAGGTAAGAGAACGGCAATTTGGAAAAGAGAGGAATATTCGTATGAAAGTGAAGAAAGAGATATTCCTTATGTGATAAGTTATATGCATGAAGACGGGCAGATCCGTCCGGCAATGATCGTTGTGCCGGGCGGAGCCTATCGTCAGGTGTCATCATCGGAAGGCGATATCGTCGCACGAACATTTTATAGGGCCGGATACAATGCGCTTGTACTTACATACAGTGTGAATCCGACATCGGAAGGCGAGCCTTTGCACCTTCAGCCGCTTAGAGATCTGGCCAGAACGGTGCGGCTCGTACGTTATTATGCGAAACAGTGCCGGATCGATCCGGAGAAAGTGGCTGTATGCGGATTTTCGGCAGGCGGGCACTTATGCGGAAGTCTCGGAGTTCATTTTCAGGATATAAAAGAAGAAAATTCTCTTCTTAAAGAAGTTTCATGCAGACCGGATGCGATGATACTCGGTTATCCGGTAATCACTTCGGGAAAGTATAGAAACGAAGATTCGTTTTTAGCTTTGCTCGGAGAAGATTCTGATGAAGAAGAGCGGGAATATCTGTCGGTCGAAAAACATGTGACAGAAGAGATGCCGCCGTGTTTTTTGTGGCATACTCTTGAAGATAAGACCGTTTCGGCGGAAAACGGGTATTTGTTTGCCGAAGCATGCAGGAAGGCGGGCGTACCTTATGCGCATCATGTATTTGCGGAAGGGGCACATGGGATGTCTGTCGCCACAGAAGAATGGTTTGAACAAAAACTAAAAGAACGTCCTGATAAATGGACAGAGGAAGAGCAGGCGCATATATATGGCGCATTAGACGAAGTGGGGATGTGGACCGGACTTGCAAAACGATGGTTAAAACGGACGCTTTGCATAAAAGAAAGGCAGGAGATAGACAGTGAGGATTTTATTTATCAGACATGGAGATCCGGATTACATAAATGATACGCTGACGAAAAAAGGACATCGTGAGGCAAAACTGCTTGCCGAACGGGCGGCTGACTTGAATCTCGGAAGCTGTTATGTTTCTCCCCTTGGAAGAGCGAAAGACACGGCGCAGTACTGTCTGGATAAAGTGGGAAAGACCGCACAGACTGTAGAATGGCTGAGAGAATTTCCGGCAAGGATCGATCTGAATCAGGCGGTACATCTTCAAAAGGCTTATCCTACCGCGGAGAAAGAAAATGGTCGGTATGTGCCGAGAATCGTGTGGGATATCGTTCCGTCGTATTGGATGGAACATGGAGAATGTATGGACAGGGATGCGTGGAGAAAATCCGATCTATGCCAAAATTCAGATGCGGTGGAAGTATATGACAGGGTAACTCTTGAGTTTGACAGATTTCTTGCAGAGCATGGATATGTTCGTGAAGGCAGCAGTTATAGAGTGGAGAGAGAATGCACGGAGACCGTGACGTTTTTTTGCCATTTTGGGATTACGTGCGCGTTGTTGTCGCATCTGTGGAATATGTCGCCTTTTTCGGCATGGCAGTATTTTGCGTTTGCTCCGACATCGGTGACGGAAATAGTGACAGAAGAACGAGAGAAGGGAATCGCTTGTTTTCGGGGGTTGAAGCTGGGAGATGCTTCTCATCTTTATGCGGGAAACGAACCGGTTTCCGTTGCCGCCAGGTTTTGTGAAGTATACAGCGATATGAACAGCAGGCATTGAGAGAACAGCTTAAAATTATAGGAGCTTTCGGAAACAGAAGGCAGGGATTGGGGAAACGTACATGTTTCCTATAAGTCCTTGCCTTTTTCATGGATTATATGTTAATATAGGCGTTGGTGCGTATTAAGCATCACATATCCCGTAAAACGAAGTTTCAAAAAAGGAGATATTGTAATGATCAGTGCAAATAATGTAACTCTGCGCGTGGGAAAAAAAGCGCTTTTTGAAGAAGTAAATATCAAGTTCACAGAGGGAAACTGTTATGGTCTGATCGGCGCTAACGGAGCCGGAAAATCTACGTTTTTGAAGATTTTATCAGGTCAGCTTGAGCCGACGAACGGTGAAGTGGCGACACTCCGGGAGAGCGTCTTTCTTTCTTACAGCAGGATCATTTTAAATATGATGAATATCCGGTTCTTGATACGGTGATCATGGGGAATGCCCGACTGTATGAGATTATGAAAGAAAAAGAAGCGATTTATGCAAAAGAAGATTTCACGGATGAAGACGGAATAAAGGCAAGTGAACTTGAAGGTGAATTTGCTACGATGAACGGATGGGAAGCTGAATCAGACGCGGCGTCTCTTTTGAATGGTCTTGGAATCGAGACAGATCTTCATTATAAAATGATGAAAGATATGACAGGTCCGCAGAAGGTGAAAGTGCTTCTCGCACAGGCGCTGTTCGGTAATCCGGATATTTTGCTTCTTGACGAGCCGACAAACCACCTTGATCTGGATGCGATTGCGTGGCTTGAGGAGTTTTTGATTAATTTTGAAAATACGGTGATCGTTGTGTCTCATGACCGTTATTTCTTAAATAAAGTATGTACGCAGATCGCAGATATTGATTATGGAAAAATACAGCTTTATGCGGGAAATTATGATTTCTGGTATGAATCAAGTCAGCTTCTTATCCGTCAGATGAAAGAAGCAAATAAGAAAAAAGAAGAGAAGATCAAAGAACTTCAGGACTTTATTTCCCGATTCAGCGCAAATGCTTCAAAATCAAAGCAGGCGACATCGAGAAAGCGCGCCCTTGAGAAAATCCAGCTTGACGAGATCAAACCGTCCAGCAGAAAATACCCGTATATTGATTTTCGTCCGAATCGTGAGATCGGAAACGAAGTGCTTACGGTAGAAGGTCTTTCTAAAACGATCGACGGCGTGAAAGTGCTTGACAATATCAGCTTTACTCTCGGTCACGATGATAAAGTCGCTTTTGTCGGAAGTAATGAAGTCGCAAAGACAGTTCTTTTTAAGATCCTGATCGGAGAGATGGAACCGGACGAAGGAACTTATAAATGGGGAGTGACAACTTCTCAGGCATATTTCCCGAAAGATTTCGGCGGAGAATTTGACAGTGATTATAATATCACAGAATGGCTGACACAGTATTCCGAAGAAAAGGATGTCACATATGTTCGCGGATTCCTCGGAAGAATGCTCTTCTCAGGCGAGGACGGTGTGAAGAAGCTGAAAGTTCTTTCAGGAGGAGAAAAAGTACGCTGCCTTCTTTCTAAGATGATGATTTCAGGAGCAAACGTTCTTCTTCTTGATGAGCCGACAAACCATCTTGACATGGAATCGATCACAGCTCTTAATAATGGACTGATCAAATTCCCGGGAGTTTTACTTTTTACGTCTCGGGATCATCAGATCGTACAGACGACTGCAAACCGTATTATGGAAATCGTTCCGGGTGGACAACTGATCGACAAGATTACGACATATGACGAGTATCTTGAAAGTGACGAGATGGCAAGAAAGAGACAGACATATACTGTTTCGACTGAGGAAGATGATTAAAGGTTGATTAAATTTGAAATATCCTCTTTCTTTTTGGAAATAATTCTGTTATAATGTAAAAGCTGTGTATGGAAATCATGCACAGCTCTTCATGGAGACGTATCGAAGTGGTCATAACGGGGCGCACTCGAAATGCGTTTGCCCTCCGGGGCACGAGGGTTCGAATCCCTCCGTCTCCGTTTGAAAAATGAAGCCGAGAGTCAGAATGCAGTTGACTCTCGGTTTATTTTATCTTTTTCTTTTTTTTGTCTTTGGCAGACAAGAGGAAGAAAAAAACACATCAAAATATTTTGATGTGACATGTTGACAAACCACTTTACAAGACTTATGATGTATATATCAAAAATAATTGATGTGAGGAATGACGGCGATGACTGATTTTTCAAAAGACGCAAAAATCTTTAAGGCTCTTTGTGATACAAAAAGGCTTACTATTTTAGATTACTTGAAGAGTGGCGAAAAATGTGCGTGTGTTCTGATTGAAAACATGAACATCGGACAGTCAGCTTTATCTTATCACATGAAAATACTTTGCGATTCCGGCATTGTTCATGCAAGACAAGAGGGAAAATGGACACATTACAGCCTAAGTAAAAGCGGAAGTGAATACGCGTCAAAACGATTGCTAGAATTAACAACGCCAAATACTGAAAATCAATCAAATTGCTGCAAATAAAAGTCATCGAAAGGTGGCTTTTATAAAACTTTATCACATCAAAAATATTTGATATGTTGTATGAAGGAGGGACTTTTTTGGAAGTAGTCAATTCAATATGGTCGTTTTTCCAAGACCAAATATTAGGTATGAAGTGGTTAAATGGTTTAATCGGTAAGGGTCTATCACAACTAGGGCTAGACATTGACAGTCGATTAGGCGGAAGTATTCAATTCTTTTTGTATGACGTAATTAAAATCACAATTTTGTTATGTTTATTGATTTTCTTTATTTCGTATATTCAAAGTTACTTTCCGCCAGAACGAAGTAAGAAAATTTTGGGGCGTTTTCATGGCATCGGAGCAAATATTATATCCGCATTGTTAGGGACAGTTACACCATTTTGTTCCTGTTCGTCTATTCCGCTATTTATAGGTTTTACAAGTGCGGGATTGCCACTGGGCGTAACATTTTCCTTTTTGATTTCTTCCCCTATGGTTGATTTGGGAAGTCTTGTATTGTTAATGAGTATTTTCGGTGCTAAAGTTGCCTTTGCTTATGTGATTGTAGGTTTGATCATTGCCGTCATCGGCGGCACCTTCATTGAAAACTTACATATGGAAAAATATGTAGAAGATTTCGTCAAAAATGCAAGTAGGGTTGATATTAGTTCCCCTGCCTTAACCAAAAAGGACAGAGTTCAATATGCGAAAGAACAAGTGATGGGAACATTCAAAAAAGTATTTCCATACATTTTGATCGGTGTGGGGATTGGAGCAATTATTCATAATTGGATACCTGAAACATGGATTGAAAGTATTTTAGGAAGTAATAACCCGTTCGGTGTTGTTTTAGCTACGCTTGTCGGTATCCCTATGTACGCTGATATTTTCGGAACAATTCCGGTTGCAGAGGCATTACTTGCAAAGGGAGCACAATTAGGTACGATCTTATCATTTATGATGGCAGTAACGACATTAAGCCTGCCGTCTTTAATCATGTTGAAAAAGGCAGTAAAGCCTAAATTATTGACTTTATTTATTGCCATTTGTACGTCGGGTATTATCATTGTAGGTTATCTCTTTAATATTTTTAGTGCGATATTTATTTAAAAGGAGCGAATAAGAAATGAAATTATTTGGAAAGAAAAAAGAAACAAAATCATGCTGTTGTGGTGAAAATTGCACGTCAGAAACAATGCAAAATACAGAAAATAAGAAACAAGAGCAAGGGATCAAAATATTGGGTTCGGGCTGCGTAAAATGTATGGAATTAGAAAAAGCAACCAGAGCGGCAGTATCTGAACTTCGATTAGATTATGAGATTGAACATGTTACAGATTTTGCGGAAATCGCCGGTTACGGAGTAATGACGACACCTGCATTAGTGTTTAACGGCGAAGTTATATCCTATGGGAAAGTATTGACTGTAGAGGAAGTGAAAGCGCTGTTGAGTAAAAAATAAAGCAAAGGAAGGCCGGTAATTTATTTATGAAAAAACCTGAATTATTGTCGGATAAGGCAGGAGAAGCTTCTGGATATGACCTACAACAAAAAGTAAAGATTTTGAAAAGAATTTGAAAAGATTTGTTTAAAAATCAACTTCTGGTTTCACAATAAGGAAAAAAGTTATATAATGTAGAAGTTAAAAGAGGGAAGTAGATTGTAGCAGAAAAGAGGTTATCCATATGACAATAAAGAAGGCAACACTTGTTCTTGAAGGCGGAGCGACAAGAGGAATATTTACTTCGGGAGCGCTTGATTATCTGATGGAGAGAGATCTGTATTTTTCGGATGTGATCGGCGTTTCGGCGGGCTCGTGCAATGCGGTGGACTATGTTTCGCGGCAGCCGGGAAGAACGAGAGACTGTATGATACCGACTGACAAAGAAGGAAAATATTACTATGGGATCAGAGACTTCGTCAAAGAGAAAAGTCTGATGAATATGGATCTGATCTTTGATAAATATCCGAAAGAACTGCTTCCGTTTGATTTCGAGACATATTTTAACTCGGAGATCAACTGTCAGATTGTTACGACAAACTGTCTGACGGGAAAAGCGGAGTATATGACAGAGGATAGTGATAACGACCGTCTGATGAAACTTTGCAGAGCGTCGTCAAGTATGCCTTTGCTTACTCCGATCGTTAATATCGACAATGTTCCGTACCTTGACGGAGGACTGGCGGACTCTGTTCCGATCAGACGGGCACAGCAGATGGAAAATGAAAAGATCGTCGTGATTCTTACGAAAAATCAAGGTTACAGGAAGTCGGTTCTTTCTCCGACGATGCAGAGAGTATATAAAAG
>ERZ894209.983-NODE-983-length-10811-cov-17.111008_pt1 | contig 10811 bp, 8 predicted proteins | sample MGYA00380288_ERZ894209 | MGnify/ENA primary metagenome ERZ894209 (study PRJEB32331, sample SAMN06328482) | human gut metagenome | biome: human gut microbiome; feature: stool | host: Homo sapiens | collected 2013-12-13 ... | reverse complement strand
AAAGTAAGAACTAATAAATCATATAGAGGTAAAAAAATATGGAGTATTATCAACTAATTCTCAATTTTTAATTTACTGCCAGTTCCACACCATCGGCCAAACGGGTCTGACCGGCAACCACCACCTGCGAATTATCCTCCACCCCGGAAATCAATTCATATTCGGTTCCCATCCGACGTCCCAATTCTACTTTATTATAGGAAACCTTACCGTCTTTGTAGACATATACATAACGGTCGCCCGAACCGGCACGTTTCACAATAGCCTGATCAGGAACCACCACATGCCGCAATGTACCAAAGCTCACAGTCACACGGCCAAACATTCCCGGACGTATACGCTGACGGGTATTAGCCAATTTTACCTCTACAGGAAAAGTATGAGTAGCAGCATCAATAGTAGGATACACCAAACTAACTTTCCCTTCGAACTCCTCATCACCATACACATCAAATTTCACCTTTACGATCATACCTTTAGTCACTTTCGGGAAATAAGGTTCGGATACATTGATCAACAGTTTAACCGGAGTGATCTGTTCAATGACCAACACAGGAGTGGAAGCGGAAGAATATAAATCACCGTTATCAAAATTACGTGCTGTAACCACTCCATGAATAGGGCTTAACAACTGCGTATTCTCCAACAAATTATTATAGGAAGTACGACGTACATCTAAAGCTGTTTTTGCTGCATCCCATTCAGATTTGGAAGCTCCACCCACTTTGTACAGTTCATCCATACGTCTGAATTCCGTTTCTTCATTTTCTAATTGCAATTTCATTTGTTTCAGATTTGCCGCATCCATTTGTACTAATTTCTGTCCTTTGGATACATGGTCTCCCACTTCAACAAAAATACGGTCTATACGCCCGGGAGAGGTCGGAGCTATATTATTTTTCGCTTCCGCTTCAACAGTGGCAGTATATTCCTCTATCTGATCTACATCGCGGGAAGTTACGGAAGCAAGCCGGACTACCGGTTTGTCCTCCATAGCGGTATCAGCAGCTTCCTTACTCTCCGTTCCACCTGAACATGCCCCCAGCATAGTTACCACCAGCCAAGCTACGAATTGAAAATATTTTCTCATACTGTTATCTTTATGTTAATGTATTATTGTTCCGTTACTTCATCAATGCCTAAGACTAAATCCAAATCAGCTTTAGCTACCAGATAGTCATAGATGGACTGGTTATAAGTCAGTTGGGCCTCTGTTAAAGCCACTTCCGAACTATTCAATTCCAAGATAGTTCCTTTTCCAACTTCATATCTTTTTTCGGCAATAGTACGCCCTTTCTCCGCCTGAAAGACAGCTTCTTTATTACTTACCACCTGTTCCGTACTAGCGGCCATATTATCCAAATAACCGGTAGCTTGCATAGTGAGTTGCCGCTCTGTATTGATACGGTTCTCTTCCAGTTGTTTCATCTGGATACGGGTCTGTTTCAATTGAGTAAAATTACTTCCTTTGAACAAAGGAATGCTTAGATTCAGGCCGATAGTAGAATAGGGCCTCCAATCGTATTCCTTGAACTTGAAATTATCATTCATTGAAGTATACATATATTGGAAACTGGCAGAAAGGGTCGGCATAAAGTTGGTATACTGCAACTTCAGCGTCTGCTTTAATTGCAATGCATTCAGTTCCAATTGCTTCAACGTACTGTTATTTGTCAAATTGTCTGGACGAGGCATTGCCTGACGAGTAAACATAGACATTTCATAATCCTTCAGATTGCCTTCAACCGCTACCTTTACATCAGACTCCATTCCCATCAAGACCTTCAACTGCAAATTTGCCAAATTCACTCCGTTACGGGCAGACACCACGGTAGGTTTCAAGCTGCGCATCTGCACATCCGCACTAATCTTATCATATTCACTGACAGTCCCCTGTTCATATTTAGCTTTCACCACATTATAATTATCTTCACTCTGCTTATAACTTTTAAGCAGCACTTCATAACTGTCCTGTGCCAAAAGCAACTGAAAAAATGCCTTGGTCACTTGATTTACCATATCCAGACGTGAAGCACGTGATTTCTCTACCGCCAGGTTCACATCTGTACTTGTCAAACTGATACTTTTGTAAAGAGCCGGAGCAAAGACAGGCAGACTGACAGACAGACCACCACTATAAGTATTATCTGTACCGACTTCAATCACCTCTCCCATCATGGCGAATGACTGCTTTTTTATGGCTCGTGAATAACTGCCCACCAAACTGGCTTCTGGGAAAAGACCGGCATAAGCTTCCCGGCGGGCTTCTTTCTTTAACAGGATTTCCTGACCGGCGACTTTAATGGTGGGATTGTCGCTCAATGCTATCCGGACTGCGTCCTGTAAGGTAATCCTCAATGTGTCTTGTGCTTGTGCACTTTGTATTGCTACATAAAGCAGCAAAAACAAGGTTAACGTAGGTTTGCAATAAAATTTCATTAACTATTATTCTTTATTTAGTGACTTATTTAATTTCTAACCATACTTATTATGTTCGTTTCCTTTTAAATTCAATAAAAAATTATCCACAATCTTCAACCCCTTTTCAGTGGAAATGCCACGCATATGCATAAATACAACTGTTTCATAAATTTCACCAAGCGAATAGGACTTGCATATTTCCGAATGCAACAACAAATCCATCTGCTCACATACCATAGCGCGTACAATATTATAATTTACATCATTTCTAAAAATGCCTTGTTCCACTCCTTTGCGATAAAATTCCATAGCCGAATCCAAATTCTCCTTCCGGCTTTCGTCAATGTAACGCATTACCTTGGGATATTTCTCAATATCCTCAAAGAATTTCCTGTTTGTATTCTGAAAATCCTGGGCACTTCTTTGAAAAAACTTCAAGAGGACTTCCAAAACATTCTCTGCTTTGGAAGCCACTTGAGTCATATATTCCTGCATCTCCTCCCGATGTAACTTCATGACATCAAGTAATAAATCCTCTTTGTCATGAAACAATTCATAAAGCGTACGTTTAGATATAGATAATCCGGCAGCAATATCATCCATTCTCACTGTTTTGACACCTTTCTGGGCAAATGATTTCGCTGCTGCCAAAACAATGTGTTCCTTCACTACCGTTTTATCCGTTCTTTTTTTCCTGACGCTATTCATTCTTAACATAAAGGGAGACAAAGATACATTTATTTTATAATACCCAACTTAGAACTTCTGACAAACTCTATCAGATGTACAATTTCAGGACTAGACGGAACCTGTTCTTCAATACAACGCAATGCATCCTCTGTAGATGTATTCACTTTATACAATATACGGAAAGCATGCGCTATATGTTTAATAACCGTTTCCGAAAAACCTTCATGTTGCAACACGGTGGTATTGATGCTGTAAAAAGCCGTAGGCTCATGGGCTGCCACACAATAAGGAGGAATATCCTTGGTAAAACGACACCCGCCCTGTACGGCGGCATAAGTCCCCAAACGAGTCTTTCCCTGCATCAGTACATTGGAAGTAAGAATAGCATAATCCTCGACTACACAACAACCTGACACCTGCGAACCGTTACCAATAATACAGTTATTACCGATGGTCACATCATGTGAGATACGTGCTCCCTGCATAATAAAGTTACCGCTTCCTACCACAGTCTCATCTCCGGCGAAAGTGGCACGAATAATTACCGCATTCTCACGGATGGTATTATTATTACCTATACGGGCGATGGTATCATCACCCGTATATTTAAAATCTTGCGGAGTAGCAGCAATTACAGCTCCGTTATAAATGGTATTTCCGTTACCGATGCGTGCGCCGCTCATAATGCTGGCGTTGGGCATAATTACATTATCATCACCTATCTCCACATTCTTATCAATGTAGGCAAACGGGTGAATAGTTACGTTTTTCCCGATTTTTGCAGACGGGTCTACATAAGCTAACGGACTAATCATATTCATATTATTTTTAAGGTTAATTATTCACGTCCACCGCCCAATGCGCTGTACAGATTGATAACAGCCTGCATACGCTGGAAAGTATCGGATACTTCGTTCAACTGGGCACTCAGCAATGACTGTTGTGCAGTAATGATTTCCAGATAAGTGGCCTTTCCCGCCTGAAACAAATCATTGTTCATCTCCACCGCTTTTTGCATTTCAGAAACCTGTGCCTGGTGCTCGCTCAACTTTTTGTCTGCCGTATCATACAGGAACAAAGCATCACTTACTTCCTTACCAGCTTCCAGAATAGTCTGCTGATAATTCATCTTGGCAATCTGTTCTTCCGCTTTCGATACTTTCAAGTTGGCAATCAATTTTCCACGCTGGAAAATGGGTTGCGTCAATGAGCCGATAGCATTCCAAAGCATAACGGCAGGATTAGAAATCACTGTACCATTGGAACCATTAGTCCATCCCAGAGTACCTGTAATATTAACACTGGGATAAAAAGCGGAACGCGCCTGATTGGTAGTATAATAAGCGTCGGCTAATGCCAATTCTGCCGCTTTTACATCGGGCCGGTTCTCAAGCAACTGTAAAGGAACTCCCACCGCCAAATCTGCCGGCATCACTTGTTCCTCCAATGTTCCACGGTCTATGTTCTGAGGAGCCTTTGCCAACAATACGGAGATAGAATTCTCAGTTTCACGCACCTGGCGTTTCAAGTCAGCCAATGAAGCCTCCGTCTGGTGATAAGCCCCTTTACTCTGTGCCACAGCAGCTTCGGTAGTCATACCGGCTTCCTTCATAGCTTCCATAGTGCGCACTGTTTCTTTCATTAACGCCACATTCTGTTCGGTCACACTGACTTGACGGTCTAGCATCAATAAAGAATAATAAGCATTGGCTATACCACCAATCAACTGTGAACGCACTGCCTGCTGATAGGCCTTACTTTGCAAATAAGAAGCTTTCTGGCCACGATGGGCATTCAGCAATTTGCCGAACAAATCAACTTCCCAGCTTGCAGAAGCAGGTAAAGTATAGTTCTTTACAGGAGTACTTTTGTCCACACTAGTCAACGAACCTTGTGGAGCAAGGGCCAAAGAAGGGAGATAAGACAAACGAGCTGATGTCAATAACGCCTTGGCCTCCTTTACACGCAGGATAGCAGCCTGCATATCTACATTGTTTGCCAATCCCTCTTCAATCAGCATCTGCAATTTCGGATCACGGAAAATTTCCTTCCATGACAAGTTACCCATATTGGTTGTATCGTTAGCAGCCAATGTATCGTTGGCGGCAACCGGGTCACGATAGATGCCAGTGGCATCTATCGACTCGGGACGATCGTATGATTTATAGATGTGGCAACCGCTTAATAAAAACGTCGCGCAACATAATCCTATTATCTTTTTCATTGTTCTTCTGTTCATTTACGGGTGTATTGTTCAATTTCGGGTTCAACCTCTGTATTGTCCATACTTTCCCATTCAATCGGTTTGAATTTCTCTTGTAACCATTGGAATACCACAAACAATACGGGTACGATAAAGATCTGGAAGATCATACCAATCAACATACCACCAATAGCCGAAGCTCCCAAAGTACGGTTACCATGAGCACCAACTCCCATAGCCAACATCAACGGAATCAAACCTACAATCATGGCCAATGAGGTCATTAAGATCGGTCGCAAACGGGCTGCCGCACCCAAAACCGCAGCCCAGGAAATACTCATTCCCTGCTTACGGCGATCCAAAGCAAACTCTACAATCAGAATGGCATTCTTCGCCAACAATCCCATCAACATGATCAATGCAATCTGCATATAAATATCATTTGACATGGTTCCTAAAATCATCTTCAAAGCCGGAATATTTCCCAATGCTGCAAATCCGTTTACAAACAGGAAGCTACCCAACAGACCGAACGGTACTGAAAGCAATACGGACAACGGCAGAATGTAACTTTCATACTGTGCACTCAGCAACAAATAAACGAATACAAAACACAGAATGAAGATGATACCTGTGGAACTGCCACTGGTAGATGCCTCTTCACGAGCCATACCTCCCAACTCATAACCGTAACCGGTAGGCAAATTCTCTTTAGCAACTTCCGCAATAGCCTGCAAAGCCTGTCCGGAAGTATAGCCACTGGCAGGAGCCACCATCACTTTGATAGACGTATAAAGGTTGAAACGGCCGATAACATCCGGTCCATATACTTTCTTGACAGAAACGAACTGGGAAATAGGAGCCATCTCATTCCCATTACGTATCTTGATACTATTCAAGGATTCCAGATTCTTGGTCGCTTCGGGTTCCGCCTGAATCATAACACGATACATCTTACCGAAACGGTTGAAGTTAGAAGCATACAAACCACCGAAATATCCCTGCATGGTAGTCAGAATATCACTAGGACTGATTCCTGCCTTCTTACAAGCAGCAGCATCAATATCCAACATATATTGGGGGAAACTCGGATTGAAGGTAGTCTGGGCCGAATTAATTTCAGGGCGTGCCTTCAACGCATCCATATAGTCCAAAACTACATCATAAAAATGATTCAAGTCTCCACCGGTCTTATCCTGCATATTCAACTCGATATCACTGGATGCCGAATAACCCGGAATCATAGGAGGAGCAAAGAACAATACCTGCGCATCCTTGATGATCTTCTGCGCACGCATAAACAACGTACCTACCACAATATCCGAATTCTGCATCATGGAGCGTTCTTCCCAATCTTTCAGCTTAATAATGATAGAACCGTAAGAAGGTCCCTGACCACCAATAAAGCCGAAACCGGAAATCACCGTACGGGAATCTACAGCCGGTTCGGCAGCCACCAAGCTGTCTACACGGTTTAAGATTTCCATTGCACGTTCCTGTGAAGTACCGGGAGGCAGTGTCACCGCACCCATAATGGTACCGGTATCTTCATTGGGAACCATACCCGTCGGAGTAACCTTCATAAAGAATACCAACAAAATGATAGAAGCGGCAACCAGCCCGAATGACAACCATTTCTTATGGATAAAGAATACTACATGCTTCTTGTACTTCTTCAATATAGAATCATAAGCCGCATTAAAGGCTGTATGGAAACGTTCTACACGGGTCATCTTCTTTGCTCCATGTCCCTCATCATGCGGTTTCAAGAAAATTGCGCACAGTGCCGGTGACAAAGTCAATGCATTCAAAGCTGAAAAACCGATAGAGATCGCCATGGTGATACCAAACTGACGGTAGAATGTACCGGCAGTACCTCCCATGAAACTTACCGGAATAAACACAGACATCATGACTAACGTAATAGAAACGATAGCTCCACCCAGTTCACTCATGGCATCAATAGAAGCCTCACGGGAAGACTTGTATCCCTGATCCAACTTGGCATGAACCCCCTCGACGACGACAATGGCATCATCGACCACAATCGCAATGGCAAGCACCATCGCCGAAAGAGTCAGCAGGTTCACACTGAAGCCAATCAGTTTCAGTACAAAGAAAGTAGCCACCAACGCCACCGGAATGGCAATAGCCGGAATCAGCGTTGAACGCATATCCTGCAAGAAGATATATACCACAATAAACACCAAGATAAATGCCTCTATCAACGTCTTGATTACTTCATGGATAGAAGCGAACAAGAAGTCATTGGCATTTTGGGCGATATTGATATTCAAACCTGTCGGCAGTGATTCCTGTGCCTTTGCAAGCACTTTCTCCAAATCGGAAATAGTTTCGGTAGCATTAGAACCTGCCATCTGATAGACGATACAAGATACAGCCTTGTGACCATTTACCATATTATTGAATGTATAAGCCAGACGACCTAATTCTATATCGGCCACATCTCCCAAACGAAGTACATTACCATCCGGCAAGGCCTTGATAACAATATCTTCAAATTCAGTCGTTTGCTGCAAACGTCCTTTATAACGGATCGTGTATTGGAAAGTCTGATTACCACGTTCACCGAACTGTCCCGGAGCCGCCTCAATATTCTGTTCGGCCAATGCTGCCGAAACATCAGTAGGAACCAGTTTGTACTGCGCCATCACATCCGGTTTCAACCAGATACGCATAGAATAATCCTGTCCCAACACATTAGCATCACCTACCCCCTTTACACGCTTGATTTCAGGAATCAAGTTAATATTAGCATAGTTTTCAATGAACTCAATATTATACGAGTCGGTTTCATCATACAATGAAAAGACCATCAACATGGAGTTCTGGCGTTTCTGAGTAGTCACACCCACCTTGGTTACTTCAGCAGGCAGCAATCCTTGTGCCATAGAAACACGGTTCTGCACATTAACAGCCGCCATATCCGGATCTGTTCCCTGATTAAAGTAAACGTTAATATCGGCAGCACCGTTATTGGATGCTGATGACTGGATATACATCATGTTCTCCACACCGTTTATCTGGTCTTCCAACGGCGCGATGACCGAATTCAATACAGCTGTGGAGTTCGCACCGGTATAGGTGGCACGTACCTGCACCGTAGGAGGTGCAATATCCGGATATTGCGTAACCGGCAATGTAGCAAGTCCGATGATACCCAGAATAACTATCAAGACGGAGATTACCGTTGATAGCACCGGACGGTTAATAAATCTATCTAGTTTCATTCTCTATATACCTTATTTATATAAACGAAGTTAATCTGTTTATTTTATACTGATTATTTAAAGGCCGTGGCAATATTCCCTTCCTTCTGGTCTTTCAGGTGTTGTTGATATTTCGCCTCTTTCTGTTCCGGAGTAATCGGAGTAATTGTCTGTCCGTCCTTCAACGTCTGTACACCTTCAACTACAATTTTATCGCCGGGCTTCAAACCACTGGTAACAATATAATTCTTACCGTCACTCAAATTCGACACTTTGATCTCAGTATGCTTCAATGTATTATCCGACTGAAGCACATAAACAAACTTTTTATCCTGAATTTCCTGTGTAGCCGACTGAGGAATCAAAATAATATCCTCCATAGTATAAGGGAAAATTACATTAGCCATACCACCACTACGCAATACAAGCTGTTTGTTCGGGAAAACGGCACGCATACTTACCGAACCGGTAGTCTGGTCAATAACACCACTTACAGCGTCAATCTTACCTTCTTCAGTATACATTGTACCGTCAGCCAATTCCAATTTTACAGCCGGCATCTTCTCCAGTTGTTCTTTCAGTGTGCCACCGGCTCTTGTCAAACCCAACAACTGCTTTTCAGTCATAGAGAAATACACATACATTTCACCGATTTCACTCACGGTAGTCAACGGTTGTGTTACCGAAGGACTCACCAAACTACCAATACGATACGGGAATGTACCCACCACTCCATCTGAAGGGCTGATCACTGTGCAGAAGCCCAAATTCTGACGAGCGCTGGTCAACTGAGCCTCAGCCTGTGCCAAACTGGCTTTTGCAGAAAGCAATTGGTCTACTGCGCTTTGATACTCAAAATCGCTGATAATTTTCTTATCATACAAATTTTTCTTCTGTTGTTCGTTCAAAGATAGCGTATTGACATTCGATTTTGCCATCTCTACAGCAGCTTTTGCCTGACGTTCGGCAGCCGCATACTGTGTAGGATCGATCTGAAAGAGCGCCTGGCCTTTCTTTACCGTTGCACCTTCGTCCACACAAAGCTTTACGATAAAGCCGGAAACCTGAGGACGCACCTCAATATCCTGAACACCTTTGATAGTTGCGGGATAAGAAGTAGACTGCTGGCTGGCTGTAGACTGTACAGCCACGACGGTAAATTCGTCATCACCCAACTTCATACCGCTCTGACCGCCTCCACAACTGCTTAAAACAGTCATTGCCGCCGTAAATATCGCGAGGCGGCTCCATGAAATACATTTCATACTATTTACTGTCATTTTCATAACTAATATTATTGAACTTTACTTATTTGTCGAATTAACAGATGTTTATAGAAAACTTTTTAAACCCAATTAGTTTTTACTGCCGCAAAATTAGTCATTTTTCCGGCATTTGTTCGCTTAGCCCATTAGCTTTAACTATAAATAACGTGCGCATATAGAAGGATATTAATTATGTAAAATATATTCCATATATATTCAATCTGTTTCCAGATCTAAACAAGCAAACCATATTACAACTCATACATGATACGGACATGAATGAAACTATTTTTTCGCTATCTTTGTCCAGCAAAATACGAAAGAATGAAATCTGATTTTCACATTGGTCAAAATCAACACTTAAAAAATCATCAATTCGACATCATTTTACAGTATTTAGGCTTCAAATTATAATTTTATTTATATTTTTGCCACCAATTTAAAACGATATCTAATTATAAGGAAAAAGATTATGGTCAAGATTACCAAAGAAGCTGCTTTGCTATACCACTCGCAAGGCAAGCCCGGAAAAATTGAAGTTGTACCGACAAAACCGTACAGCACACAAACAGACCTGTCACTGGCTTACTCTCCCGGAGTAGCTGAGCCTTGTCTGGAAATAGAGAAAGACCCGCAAACTGCATACGACTATACTGCGAAAGGCAACTTAGTAGCCGTTATTTCCAATGGTACAGCCGTTCTAGGACTAGGCGACATAGGTGCATTGAGCGGAAAACCTGTCATGGAAGGTAAAGGATTACTTTTCAAAATCTATGCAGGTATTGATGTTTTTGACATTGAAGTGAATGAGAAAGACCCCGAAAAATTTATTCAGGCAGTAAAAGCCATCGCTCCCACTTTCGGAGGTATCAACCTGGAAGACATCAAGGCTCCCGAATGTTTCGAGATAGAAAACCGGCTGAAAGCAGAACTGGATATCCCAGTAACTGTCTCTTACACATCTCCGAGCCCACGAGACCGAGGCTGATCTCGTATGCCGTC
>ERZ894209.979-NODE-979-length-10852-cov-11.599796_pt1 | contig 10852 bp, 9 predicted proteins | sample MGYA00380288_ERZ894209 | MGnify/ENA primary metagenome ERZ894209 (study PRJEB32331, sample SAMN06328482) | human gut metagenome | biome: human gut microbiome; feature: stool | host: Homo sapiens | collected 2013-12-13 ... | reverse complement strand
CGACACCATGTTGGTAGACATCTCTGTGGAGAACGTAGATCCAAAGGTTGCATCGAGTATTGCTAATGCGGTTGCCGAGAGTCTTAAGAAACAAGTTACTTCCACCATCTACTCGGATGAGGGAGACAAGATAGTTTCTCCCGTCAATCTTGCGGTAGTGCAGCAGGCATATGCGCCGGCCACACCGAGTTCGCCGAATGCGAAGCTGAATTTGGCGGTGGGCATCGTAGGCGGTGTGATTCTGGGTGTCATCGCAGCGTTGATCAAGGACTTGATGGATACTCGTGTACGGCAGGATCCTGATATTGCTGCCATCACCGATGCGCCTGTGCTGGGTAGTCTGACTCGCAATGACTCCTTCGGTGAAAGCACTCCTGTGATTATTGCGCATCCGGCATCCAGGGAAGCTGAGGAAGTACGTCGTTTACGTACTAATCTTTCCTTTGTTTTGCCTGATGAACATCTCGCAAATGTTATTGTCGTAACTTCTGACGGTCCATCCGAAGGTAAAACTACGGTGAGCGTGAATCTGGCCACTGCATTCGCGGAATCAGGTCACAAGGTTCTGCTTATTGATGCCGATGTGCGTAACCCCTCGGTTAGTAAAAAGATTGGAATTGAAGGTACTGTTGGTCTGACTCATTTGATAACGAATCAAGTATCTTCGCGAGATGCTATCCAGCGTTATTGGAAACCCAATTTCCATGTATTACCTGCAGGAAAGCAGAGTATGAATCCCAGCATTCTGCTGAATTCTCGTGCCATGAAGGCATTAGTGGAACAGGTCGCCGAATCATATGATTATGTGTTTGTAGATACCGCTCCTATGCAGGTCTCTAACGATGCCGCAATCTTTGCCAAGGATGGCCCGTCCTTGCTGTTGGTGGCCGGCCTAGGGGTTGCCGAGAAGAAACTATTCCGCCAGACTGTCAGCGAGCTGGATACTCTGGATATCCACCCGGTCGGAGTGGCAACGAATTACACTGAGCCTGAAAAGTCCCACAGTAATACGTACTACTATTACGGCGAAGACAACGGTAAGGGCAATTACAAGCACAAGCGCCAGGGCAAAACTGCTGACGAGACCCAAAAGTGATTTGCCATGACTGTGTTCCTGCCATATAGCGTATTGATGAGTGTGTATGCCCGGGAGTCTGCCGCATTCCTCACGATGTCATTAAATAGTATGATGGCTCAGAGCATACCTCCACAGGAGATAGTGCTTGTGGAAGATGGCCTGATTACGTCAGAATTGAATGAATCGATAACGAATTTTGATAAGGCATATCCTGGTCTACTCACCGTGGTTTCATACTCCAAAAATCAAGGCCTGGGGTATGCGCTAAGCCGTGGACTTCCTGTATGCCGTAACGAGATTGTGGCTCGTATGGATTCAGATGATTATGCGTTTCCAACCCGTATGGAAGAGCAGCTTGCGCTGATGGAAGAGCGTGACCTAGACATGGTCGGTTCGCAGATTGTGGAGTTCGTGAAAGACCCGGAACATCCGGTGGCTGCCTCCACGCTTCCGGTGTCTTCGGATGAAATTGTTGCTTATTCGAAGAAGCGCAATCCTTTCCGCCACCCCTCAATGGTGTTCAAAAAGAGCAAGGCCATGGAAGCAGGAAACTACAGTGGTGAATTCCTGTATTTCGAGGACTGGGATTTGTTCAATCGAATGCTTGCTATCGGATGCAAGGCATGGAATATTGACCATCCACTGGTGGCCATGCGCGTGAGCGCCGACTTCTATGGCCGCCGTGGTGGACCGGCCTATCTGCCGCATATTTGGAAGTTCAAGACTGCACAGCTCAAACGCGGATATTTCACCTTTGGTGAGTTCCTAGTCTCCACCGTGCCTCATGTGGCGGTGTGCTTGGTCCCCAATTCGGTACGTTCATTCATCTATACCCATCTTTTGAGAAAAGGAGCCCAACAATGATGGCCCCCGATAACAGCAATCCGACTGTTGCAGTTGTAACCCTGCATAATTCCCCGAACTACGGTTCCTGCCTGCAGACCTATGCCACGCAGAAAGTGCTTGCTAGCGTGGGAGCGTCCCCGACCATCGTGGATTATTACCGTGCGGATGCCATTCCGGCTAACGAGACCGATCGCGCATTGAACGGTCAGGTGGCCAAGAAAATGCCCATCTTTAAGATTCCTGGCGTTAAGGCGTTGGCGCGTATCCCGGTGAGTCGCATGGTCAAGCGACGCGCGGCTCCTCTGAATGCGTTCCGTCACGGCAAGCTGAACCTGACCCCGCGCCCGTACTATTCCATTGACGAGTTGGAGCAGGATCCGCCTCAGGCGGATATCTACTGCACCGGTAGCGATCAGGTGTGGAACAGCATGTGGAATAAGGGATTTGAAAAGGCATTCTACTTGACATTTGCGCCGGAAGGCGCGAAGCGCATCGCATATGCTGCCAGCATCGGCAAGTCTAAGCTCGACGATTGGGAGATTGAACCGATGCGTGAGGAGCTGTCGAAGTACTCACATATCTCTGTGCGAGAGGCTGAAGCGGCTGACCTGCTGGATTCTATCGGTGTGCATGGCGCGGTTCCTGTAATCGATCCGACGCTGATGCTCACACAGGATGATTGGGCTGAGCTACACAGCGACGATGTGCCGAAAGAGCCGTTCATCCTGATTTACCAGCTTAATCGCAATCATGAATTCGATGAGTATGCCAAGCGCTTGTCTGAGAAGCTTGGCCTGCCTCTCTACCGCATTGCATATGGCGTGAATGAGCGCCGTGCAGGCGTGCACACTATTGTGTGCCCCACAGTGGAACAGTTTGTTTCGTTGTTCATGAGTGCTGAATATGTGGTCACCGACTCGTTCCACGGCACTGCATTTTCGATGAATCTATCGAAGAAGTTTGTTTCGATTAGCCCGGGCCGTTTCAGTGGGCGCATCATGAACCTGCTGGAAATGACCGGTGAAACCGGCCAGTACCTGCAAGACTATCGAGATTTGAGCGTGGTCAATAATCCGATCGATTACCAACACGTGCATCAGGTATTTGAAACCAAACGTGGGGAAGCTCTCGCCTTCCTCAATACCGCAATCCACGACTGAGAAGACTTGGATTTAAGGGAGAACGATTATGAATCCAGCCACCAAACAATACCTGAAAGAGCACGGGCCGGTGAAACTGCTCGCCTTGTATCGAGCTTTTGCCAATAGCTATCCGGCTTTGCGCCACGCAGCTTTGAAACAGGCCAAAAGATTTGAAAGAACCTACTCTAAGCCATCATCAAAAGGTGCTGAGCAGGTGCGGGCTCGTATGATTTTCTTCACGCATCAGATTGAAAAAGGTCTGAGCCACATGCATTTTCGTTACGGATTTGGTAAACGTCCTCTCGCTTCGCTCGCAAAAAAGATGGAAATGTACCGTGCCGCTGTTCCGGACTACGGTTCTAGCCAAAGTTATCACTGTGCCCTAGCTGCGTTGCATGAGTATGTTGTGCGTCATGAAGGTCATGAAGAAGCTTTGCAATATGTAAAGGATCTTTTCTCCGAAGAAACATGGCATGAGATTCAGACCGAACAATCCAATTTGGGCGGTAGCATTGTAATTTCGCGTGATTCGAAACAGAACAACAAGAATCTTCCGTTTAAAGAATTGTCTGAGAGTCGTCACTCTATTCGAGAGTATGCTGATCAGCCAGTAACTTACGAAGAATTGCTCCCCGCGGTTCAATTAGCGATGCGGACTCCCACGGTGTGTAACCGACAGCCTGCTCGTCTGCACATTATTCTTAACCCGGAGATTATCGGGAAGGCGCTGAATTATCAGGGTGGTTTCAATGGATATAAGTTACCTCCTGCATTGCTTCTTGTAACTGCGGACAATGCGGTTTTTATGGCACCGCAGGAGCGCAATGAAGGCTTCACAGATGGTGGGCTTTTTGGCATGTCGTTGCTTTTATCCTTGGAGCGTGAAGGTCTGGCTGCATGCCCATTGAACACCATGATGAAAGAAGGACCAGAAACAGCTACCAGGAAGTTATTGAATATTACGGACAATGAGAACATGGTGATGTATGTTGCCGTCGGACATTTTCCTGATGAGGTCAAGACCTGTGTGTCTCACCGTTTTGATGTGCAAGACATTATCACGGTAGTCCGTTAGAAAGGCATGTGACGATGTCTGAACCCATTCGGGTGCTACAAGTTATCCCTTCCTTGAATCGTGCAGCTGGAGTTGCGCGCTTTGTGTACAACATGGATTTTTATCATGATGAGGGTCGAGTGCATTTTGATTATTTGCACCACTCGAGTATTGATGGCGTGCTGATGCATGACAAGACCTATGACGAGGAACTGCAGGGGAAAGGCTCTCATGTGTATCTCGTTAATTATGCCAGCAGAGGTTTATCCCGGTTTGTCAGGGAAGTAGATACTTTTTTCGAACAGCACGGAGCGGAATATGACATTGTGCATTGTCAGATGCCGAATTCGGCGTTCTGCGTTTTGCGCGAAGCAAAACATGCCGGTGTAAAGCATAGGATTTTGCATAGTCATCTGAACAATAGCTCGGATCAGTTCTTGCACCGGTTGCGTAATGCGCCGTTAAATGCCATCGGCAAGATGTATGCCACGGATAGGCTGGCCTGTTCTGAAGATGCAGGTAAATTCTTATTCGGAAGCAAACCATTTACCGTGATTCGCAACGGAATTCCGATTGAGCAGTTTGCCTATGATACTGGTATAAACAGTGAATTGCGTGCCGAGTACGGCATTCCGACGGATGCTCCTGTAATTGGTTGTGTGGGGCGCATGGTCAAGCAGAAGAATTATCCGTTTGCTGTGAAGGTGTTTGCGCAATTTTTGCGCAAACGGCCCGATGCCAAGTTGGTATTCATCGGAGACGGAACTGATCGTGCTGAACTGGAACAAGCGATACATGACGAGGGCGTGACCAGCTCTGTGTTACTGCTTGGTGTTCGTGAGGATATTAACAGATTGTATTCCATGTTGGATGTGTTCTTCATGCCATCGCTGTATGAGGGTCTACCGGTATCCTGCGTGGAGGCACAGGCCAGTGGTCTGCCTTGCGTGTATTCCACCGATGTGCCTCATGAGTCCGACATCACGCAGACCGGTCTATTTGTTGATCGAATGGCGGATATTTCGCAATGGGTTACCGCTCTAGAACAGGCCATGAATGGTGGACGCTTAACTAGTAATCCTGAAGTGCTGTCCGCGCGTGGCTATTCCGCTTCAGCTAATGCTGAACATCTGATGCGGTATTACGAGCAGTTGATGGGTGCGGCAGATGAATAGAGTAGCAGAAAGACAAATAACAGGCGTGAGGCAAGTAAGCTTTAATCGAAATACCAACATCTCGTTGGTTGTTTGGGCGATTGCATCAGCTCCATTTTGTGTACTGTTTACTGGAGAAAATTCATTCACCTTCCAAACTGCAATTCCCTCCATCGCATTGATGATTTTGGCGTTTGTCTTCTCTAATGGGGCAAGGCAGTATTCTCGTCATGCCTTTGCAATTGCCATAGGATTTATCGGTGTCATTGGCATTTCTGAAATATTGGCAGTTTGCACCAATAGCTATATGTTGACGAATAAGACATTGATAAGAGCGTTGATGTTTATTGTAATCGTATGGTTTTATGCGACTGCGGTATCACATAACTATACGGCATATGAAATAAAAGCATTAATGCAGCTGGTGGGATTATCAGTTTGTGCTTCTGCTTTTCTCGAGTTTAAGGAATATCTAGCGCAGGGAATGTACTCCGGACGTGTGTACCCGGTTAGTTTGAGAGGGCAAATGATTGATGCCAATTTTTTTGCCTTGCTTGTTGTCATTCAGGTTGCCTGTTGTTTTGTTGTCGCATTATATAGCAATACCGTATTGAAAAAGATTATATATTTTGCATTATCTGGTATTGGTATAATATCAATAATTCTCACAGGGTCGAGGAGTGGCTTGTTATGTGTCGCCCTCATCGTGGTACTCGGTGGAATGGTATATGTGGTTCGCCCTGTCAAGGGAAAGATGTCCAGCGTAATATTCCTTGCTGGGTTCGCCGTGGCTCTGGTAATTGCTGCATCTAAGTACATCAGTGACTGGATGTTTAATAGATTCTTCGTAAATAGTTATAACGATGGCTCGAATGAATTTCGTGTCGTACTGTGGATCAAGGCAGTGGAACGCTGGCCTCAACATCCTCTTTTTGGTTTTGGAGTGGGAAATTATACCTATTATTCGGCACAGGATTGGGGACTGGCTGAGACGTCGACTACTACGCATGGAACGGTTACTGACTTTCTTGTCGATTTTGGCATTATTGGTCTTGGACTGTTTTTATATATAGTGATTGATATTATCTCTGGATTGATTGTTAGTAAGCAATATGTGCTCCTAGCTATGTTATCTGGTATTATAATTTGTTCTGTCATAGTTGGTGCAGAACGTACCGTTGCTCTATGGCTGTATCTTATTGTGTTTTATGTCGTCGGTCATTTCTGCAAAAAGAATCCTGGTGTATCTCTATATGACGTATTCAGAGAAAATCCAGCTACTTAAATTGTTGGGTTATCACAAATAGATTGATTTCTACTGTTGTAGATATATTTATTCGATTGCTAAGATACACAGAGGTTTTTCAATATGAAGATTGTTGATCGTCTTATATGTAAGACGCGTGAAAAGACCAATCCATGGTTTGCTGAATATAGAAGGAATCGTTTAAACCGTACCGATTTCTCTATAATATCTAATAATTGTTGGGCTGGTTCTGTCTATCGATATTTTGGGTTGCAATATTCAAGTCCGACAGAAGGATTGTATTTCTTCCCGGAGGATTACATTAAGTTTGTGAGTAGGTTACGGCACTACTTGACAAGCGACATTCACTTCATTGAAGCACGTGACTCGAGGCATTCTCATGAGCTTGCCGAAAAAGGGGAGATGTCGGTTCCCGTTGGAGTCATTGATGATATTGAAGTTATCTTCCTTCACTATCCGACCTCGGAGGAGGCCAAGGAAAAATGGATTCGACGCTCAACCAGAGTTAATTGGGATAATCTGTTCATCAAATTCAGCCAGATGAATGGGTGCAGCCAAGATGTGCTCCAGCAATTCGATGATCTTCCGTTTGCCAACAAAATCTGCTTTACTGCATCTTTAATGCCTCAACTGAAATGTGCTAGTTTCTTTAAAGGGTTCGAGGATTCGTCTCAGGGCATATTGAATGACACTGACCGATTCGACAAGAGCTTCAACCTCACTAGGTGGCTTAATCGCGAACCGGTTCCATACGAGCTCGGATAGATTACTCTCCTCTGATTTTACTTGTTGAGTTAGGATATGGGATGAAATCAAGCTATAAGCAGCTCCTTTCTGACACAGTCGTTTTCGGTGTGGGTAATGCACTGATGAAGCTTGTTCAGTTTTGTTTGATGCCTATTTATACGGCATACATGACGACTGAACAATATGGTGTTGGTGAGCTAATCAATAATCTTAATGAATTGTTGTATCCTCTGGCTTGCCTGGCTATTTATGATGCGGTTTTCCGTTTTGCCTTGGACGATGATGGACGAAAGAAGAGTGTGCTTTCCTCGGGCTTGGCCCTGACTGTAATATCACTGCCCATAGTGTTGGTAGCTGCGTCTATATCTTTTTTCGTTTTCCATTTTCAATATGCGTGGCTACTTGCCCTGATGTGTTTCACCGCCGGTGTTCGTTACGTTTGTGTTCATTTCACGCGAGGCATTAACCGGCCCTTATTATTTGCTGGCGCAGGCGTATTTGGATCGTTGGTTATATTTGCGTGCGCAGTACTGTTCCTGTCCGTTCTTCATCTCGGAATTACAGGGTACCTTTTATCATTTGCATTGGCTCATATTCTTACAACAATATTCGTTGTAATTCGAGGAAAACTATATAAGTATTTTTCATTCAGTGAGATATCAAAAAATGAAATACAACTTATGGTTCGTTACAGTATCCCGATGATTCCTAATGGAATGACATGGAGTGCGGTTAATTTCATAGACAGGTATGCCATCCTCATTGTTTGTGGTGCAAGTACTGCCGGTCTCTTTACTGCAGCTGGAAAACTGCCGGCAGTAATAAATATGATTTCGATGATCGCGCAACAATCGTTGCAGATTTTTGCTGCTAAAGAAATCAAATCTGAAAACAAGAATAAGTCATTCTCTACTGTATTTTCTGCATACTCAATACTGATGCTACTCATGGGGTCGTTTGTCATTGCGATTACAGAATTACTCTCCAAGGTTCTTTTAAAGGGAGATTTTTATGAGGCCAGTAAATATGTGCCCCTTCTTCTTGTCGTTGCTCTGATAAGCAATTATTCGGCATATTTCGCGATGTTTTATAATGCAATTAAAGACACGAAAATGATTCTAATAACAACTGTTATTGGAGCTCTGGTCAATATTGTGTTCGCAGTCGCACTTGTTATTCCATTTGGTGCTTGGGGTGTTATTACGTCTTCTGTTATCGCTTATCTAACCATGATGATAATGCGTTATATTAATACGCGACATATCGTTCATACGAACCTAGATATTCAGTATCATATTGTTGCTGTTGCTATTATAGTAATTCAGGTTATTGTTTTGTCGATGCAGATAGATTATGCCACTGTTCTGTCAATTATTCTGTTGATTATTTTGTTGATTTATACGGGTGTTCGTTATCGTTTGACAATTGCTAAACTATATAAAAAGATATTCCGATAGCATGTATTACTGTGAATGGGGCTTCTGGTCGTCACTGGCCGTCGGCTGTTCGCGTGGTCTCGACGCATGTTGTTGAGACCGGCACTGATGATGATGGCGTTGTGAATGATATGATCCATGATCGCGTCGCGGTGCGGTCTCTGAGCCGTTGGTGTCGGTTCTTGATGAGGTATTGTGTACGGGGCACTGCGTTGGTGATGTCGTTCCGGTTCTTCATTACCTCGAGGAGAAGCGAACGTACACTTTCGCTAGGCCTGACGAATGTGGTTCACCCAATACGAATAACGTGTATGCGTTGTATATTCTTCCAAGTCAAATCGGGCATAATTTCGCGTGGTGCCATCGTTCGCCGGCTGATGATAATTATGCCATTGTCGCCACGCAAAATCATCAACCATACCTCAGGGCATGCAGTTAACCATACTCCGAGACCTATCTCAACTATCCATTAAAAACTAAACAATGTAACTGCGCTAGTGTTGACACTGTCGACGTCTTTTTTGACAGATTATCGTGTACAGCTTTGTTCTGATGTCACAATGGAATGCAATGATGCCATTTTATATATGCCCCAGATAAATAGGGGAAGAGCATAAAAGGCATATCCCTCAAACTGTATATACAAATATGCTACGAGAATAAACCAGCAGACAGCTTTTTTATTCCATGCGTTATTTATGCTGATATGAATAATTACTAGCATGATGAAAATAATAAATGCCAGTATTCCGAATTCAGTGATAAAGCTAGTGTACCCACTCATCGTGAATTGGTTATACGTAGGGGTATTAAGGTTGTTGATTTCCCACGAGTTCCTTCCGCCTATGGCATTCCAATTTTGATGGGCGGACTTGAAATGAGCGTTGACCACAGTGGGTATGTTGCCGGCGCCGAATCCAATGAGGAATCGCGGGACATCGCTGGCCCAGGCTCGCGCAAGAACAAATGCATGAAATATTCGAGCAGACATAGAACCATCTCCGCCGATGAGACCATAATGGATGATGTTGGCTGCACGTTCGTTGAATGAAAGCACAAGAGCTGTTGCTGCTATTAGAGACGCTGCGCCGCCGATTGTGATTAAGCGATTACGACGCGAATTGAACTTGATGTGGGGCAATGACCATAGTACACATCCAATCGCAGAATCTATGATGATACGTAGTCCAGAACCCATCAAAAAAGATCCGATAACAAAGGTGAACACTAGTGTTCGTAATCGTTTGTTTTTGGTCATCCAATATGTCGGTAGTAAAACACCGAATACATGCATACCGATGTATGAAGGTTCTGCGAATAAGAATTGAGGCCTGTTGTAGGGGCGCAACATAAGATGAGCAAAATACGAGCGCAGGCTATGGATATCGAGTCTTAAGGCAAGAAATTCGATCACTCCAACCACGAATGCAACCCAATATGCTGCACCAATGATTGATGCGGCAAAGCTGGTAGTCAGTTTCTTAATGCTAAAGGCGATATGCAGTGACAAGAGGCATGACAGGAATCCGAGAATACCCAGAGCTGTAGTGATCGTAGTAATCAATCGGAAGTGGTAAGTAGACCAAGCAAAAGCGGACAAGGGGAGTAGCACCGTAATCGGGAATAACATAAAGCCGAGGTATGGTCGTGCTGCTGTATGTAAAAGTCGCCAGTTGAGACAGACATAGCAGAGGAACAGAATTGGCGAGATTGGCGACCAGTAAGGCATTCGGATGCCGATTACCGTACCATCTACCGGCAATAGAGCCAACGCCGCGTAAAATATATAGTCATATTTGTCAATGATGATAAGGCGGGGAGCAAGTGCTGTATCAGTTGGAGATATCATGTTCATTATCTCTGAACCCTCTGAGGCGTCTTTCACTGTGAGTAAAAGAGACCTCTTGCTTCGCGAGTTGTTACTGGTTCGGAGTCCGAGCATACCCCCTATCATGTACCTCTTTGCGGACTATGAGTGCTTTGCGAGTCCTATATGACGGGGTTGTATTTCTATGGGGAGCATGTAGTGGAATTTACCGAGCAGGTTCGCCCGCTTATTTTGTGATGAGTTGGGTCATGGATTTCTGTATATATCTAAATGACGGTTCTCTCAACGTACGTGTTGGAC
>ERZ894209.970-NODE-970-length-10972-cov-18.826143_pt1 | contig 10972 bp, 9 predicted proteins | sample MGYA00380288_ERZ894209 | MGnify/ENA primary metagenome ERZ894209 (study PRJEB32331, sample SAMN06328482) | human gut metagenome | biome: human gut microbiome; feature: stool | host: Homo sapiens | collected 2013-12-13 ... | reverse complement strand
AATAAACACCGGGAATATCTGCTTGTGATTTAAAGGAAAATCGAATATGATTATTAAGTCGGAAAAAATAGAAAGTTAGAAAATTATGTGTGAAGAGACAAAGTTGGGAAAATTTTATCAAAAATACATAGCAAAATGGATACCATCATACGGACCACTGCCATTGGCATGGTGTGCCATTTTTAATACCATTATTTATTGGGGCACCCAGAGGCTGATGGCAAATGCAAAGCATTATGACCTGACCAGCAATCTGGACAGGAGCATTCCTTTTGTAAAAGAGTGGATTATTCTGTATGTTTTATTTTTTGCATTCAGTATAATCAATTATATTCTGGTATCGAGAGAAGATAAGGAAACATTTTTCCGTTTTGCAACAGCGGATATGTTGTCAAGAGTAATCTGCTGTATCTTCTTTATATTGCTTCCAACCACGAATATCAGACCGGAAGTGACAGGGCATGATTTCTGTAGCTGGCTGGTGCGTTTTATCTATGCATCGGATGCACCGACGAATCTCTTTCCATCCATCCATTGTCTGGTAAGCTGGTTCTGCTTCATCGGAGTAAGAAAGAGCCGTAAGATACCGGGCTGGTACAAAGGATGTTCTTTTGTGATGGCAGCATTGATTTGTGCATCCACCCAGTTTACCAAACAGCATTATATGATTGACCTGGTAGCAGGCATTTTTCTGGCAGAATTCTGCTGGTTTGTATCAAAGCATACCGGAATGTACCGTCCGGTAATGAAAGTTTTTGATAAAATCGGAAGAAAGATATTCGGGGTGAAGCATTATGATGAGTAAGAAAAAAGGAATACTGAATGCAGTTTTTCTTATTACCGTATTTGCAATTACCATATATGCAATCTTTCATGGACAGGATTTAAGTGAATTGTTCGGCTATATCCGGAATACGGATTACCGGTACTGGCTTGTTGCGGTGGTCTGCGTGGTATTCTTTATCTGCAGTGAATCTGTTATCATATATTATATGATGCGAAGCATCCGGCAGAAGATAAAGCTTATGCATTGTTTCCTGTATTCCTTTGTTGGATTCTTTTTCAGCTGTATTACACCATCGGCAACCGGAGGACAGCCGGCACAGATTTATTATATGAAAAAGGATAAGCTGTCCATACCGGTATCGACACTGGTTTTAATGATTGTAACCATTACCTATAAGCTGGTACTTGTGGTACTCGGCACATTGGTTGTAATCATTCGTCCGGCACAGATTATGCATTATCTTGAACCTGTACTGGGATGGTGTTATCTGGGACTTTTATTAAATGTCTTTTGTGTGGCATTTATGATGTTTCTGGTTTTCCATCCGACACTGGCAGCTAATATGATGGATGCCATCATAAGAGGGCTTGGTAAAATTCATCTGATGAAACGTACTGAGTATTACCGGGAAAAAATGGCGAATGCCATGAAGCAGTATCAGGATGTGGCAGGATATTTCCGTACCCATAAATTGGTCGTAACCAATGCATTTTTGATTACCGTAGTACAAAGACTGTTACTCTTTTTTGTAACATATCTGACCTGCCGTTCCTTCGGAATCGATGGAACAGGGATGGTAACCATTGTTGTATTACAGGGAATGATTTCCGTTGCGGTGGATATGCTTCCGTTACCGGGAGGAATGGGAATCAGTGAATCACTGTTTTTATCTATTTTTGCACCAATCTGCGGCACACTGACATTGCCGGCGATGGTGGTAAGCAGGGGACTCAGTTATTACACAGAATTGATTTTAAGCGCGGTTATGACAGCCGTAGCACATTTTACGATAGGAAGACCGCGTAAACAGAAGAGAGAAGAAAGGTAGAAGGAAAATGATAGGTTTTTATGATTATACAGTAGTACTTACATATATTAGTCTGATGTGTTCTGTTTTTGGAATTACTCAGGCAATTGGAGGACATTACAGAACAGCGATTATCTGTCTGGCATTATCCGGATTATTTGATATGTTTGATGGAAAGATTGCAAGAACCAAAAAGAACCGTACTGATGATGAAAAATTATTTGGCGTTCAGATTGATTCCCTTTGCGATGTAGTCTGCTTTGGTGCGTTCCCGGCAGTAATCTGTTATGTGCTTGGTGTAAGAGGTATTCTTGGAACTATTGTTCTGGCATATTATTGTGTCTGCTCCGTGATTCGACTCGGATTCTTCAATGTGTTGGAAACCAACCGCCAGAGAGTAGAAGAGGGTGCCAATAAATATTATCACGGACTGCCGATTACAACGATGGCAATCGTACTGCCACTGGCATTTATGCTGAACTTTGTAATTGCGGAGCGTGAATTCAGTGTGTTACTACTCTTTGTTTTGGCAGTAGTTGGCACATTATTCATTGTAGATTTTAAATTGAGAAAGCCATCTAATGCATTTCTTGCAGTTTTGGTTATCCTTGTGGCATGTGCAGTAATTGCAATCTTCTTATTCTCAAAATATCATATTTCACTGTGCTTTCCGGGATTGGAGAATTCCATTTTAGACCGTCTGATGCGGTAGAAATTGTGTAACATTTCCTGTGATGAGGAAAAATGAGGAGGAAACGAAGATGCGTTGTGTAGACCGGAAGGGAAATGAAATTGGTGAGAATGCAGCACAGGGCAGAGTGTTAAAGGCATTGTATGAGACTGCTGCCGGAAGAATTTTACTTGGAATTTTAGTGAAACCTTTTGTTTCCAAAGCAGGTGGATTCCTTTTGAACCAGCCGGTATCAAAGGCTGCAATTGCACCATTTATAAAAAAGAATCATATAGATATGACAGATTATGAGGAACGGGAATACCGTTCCTATAATGATTTTTTCACCAGGAAAGTCAAGCCGGGACACCGGAAATTTGACCGTGTTAAGGAGAATTTCTGTGCACCCTGCGACAGCAGGCTCAGTATATATCCCATTACAGCAGAGGGAAAAGTCCGCGTCAAGGATACGGAATATACCATGGAGAGCCTTTTCCGCAGCAGGAAAATCGCCCGTCATTATGAGGGCGGAACCCTTTGCATTTTCCGTCTGACGGTAGATGATTATCATCATTACAGCTTTGTGGATGATGGCAGGATGGGGTACATCTATAGGATTCCGGGTGTTTTTCATACGGTAAATCCGCTGGCGGGAGAAATATATCCGATTTATAAGGAAAATACCAGAGAATTTTCTGTGCTGAAAAGTCAGCATTTTGGCAATATTTTAATGATGGAAGTGGGCGCACTTATGGTAGGCAGAATCTGTAATGAGAAAGAAAACTGCCCGGTGCACCGTGGAGAAGAAAAAGGTAAATTTGAATTTGGCGGTTCTACGGTAATTTTGTGCCTGGAAAAAGACAGGGTAGAACTGGACGCAGATATTGTGTATAATTCCAATAAAGGAGTCGAGACGAAAGTCCGGCAGGGGGAAAAGATTGGAAGGATGTCAGAATGGAAGCGCATGAAGTATTAGAACAGGTGAAAAGCGGAAAGATGACCGTAGAAGAAGCGGAGCAGTTTTTTAAAAGGGAACCGTTTGAAGAGATGGGCTATGCAAAGATAGACAGCCATCGGAAAATGCGTTCCGGTTTTGCAGAAGTGGTATTCTGTCAGGGAAAACGGGATGAGTTTCTTCTTGAAATCTTTCAGAGAATATACAAGGATGAGGGCGAGGTCATGGGAACCAGGGCGTCTTTGGCACAGTATGAGCTGTTGCACAAGGAATTACCGCAGGTTACCTATGACCCTGTTTCTCATATATTAAAAATTGAAAAAAAGGATAAAAAACGCAGTGGACTGATAGCGGTATGTACGGCTGGAACGGCAGATATTGCAGTGGCAGAAGAGGCTGCGCAGACGGCAGAGTTTTTCGGAGCTAATGTGGAACGTATTTATGATGTGGGAGTCAGTGGAATTCACCGTCTCCTTTCACGGCTTGAGGTAATCCAGAAAGCCAACTGTGTTGTTGCAGTGGCTGGCATGGAAGGAGCACTGGCAAGTGTTTTAGGCGGACTGGTAAGCAGGCCGGTAATCGGTGTACCAACCTCCGTAGGCTATGGAGCGAATATGGGAGGCATTTCTGCATTGCTTACCATGATTAATTCCTGTGCCAATGGTGTTGCAGTGGTAAATATTGATAATGGTTATGGTGCAGGCTATCTTGCAACACAGATAAACAGACTGGGGGTACATGATGAAGAAGCGTAGTTTATATCTGGACTGCCATACTGGAATCAGTGGTGATATGGTAGTGGCAGCTTTACTGGATGCAGGAGCAGACAGAGAAGCCTTAGAAACTGTTTTAAAGAGCATTCCGGTATCCGGCTTTGAGATTGCAATCAGCAGAGTACAAAAGGCGGCCCTGTCGGCATGTGATTTTAAGGTCATCCTAGATGCCGCCCATGAGAATCATGATCATGATATGAAGTATCTATATGGGAAGGAAGAATCACACACCCATGGGGAACATCATCATCACGAACACCGCGGACTGACGGAAATTTATTCCATAATCGATGGCACGAATATGCTTGATAGTGCCAGGGCACTTGCTAAGAAAATATTTGGAATTTTAGCAGAAGCGGAAGCAAAAGCCCATGGTGTGCCGGTGGAAGAAGTTCATTTTCATGAAGTGGGAGCCTTGGATTCAATTGTAGATATTATTGCAGCGGCAGCTTGTGTTGATAATCTTGGAGTAGATGAGGTCATTATTCCTGCCCTGTGGGAAGGGGAAGGAACAGTGCGCTGCCAGCATGGAATCCTGCCGGTTCCGGTTCCGGCAGTGACTAACATTGTGATGGAATATGGAATTCCGCTTGGAAAAATCGGTGAACCGGGAGAATATGTGACTCCGACAGGGGCTGCAATTGCAGCGGCTATCTGTACGTCAAGAGAGCAGCCGGAATGTTACCGGATTGTGGGAAACGGACTGGGTGCTGGAAAGCGGGACTATAAGCGGCCGGGACTGCTCCGGGCATTGTTGCTGGAAACAGAAGAGGCGGTCTATGAAAGTGATTCTATTTTAAAACTGGAATGTAATATTGATGACTGTACCGGGGAAGCACTGGGCTATACCATGGAGCTTTTACTGGAAAATGGCGCAAGAGATGTCCATTACATACCGGTCTATATGAAGAAAAACCGCCCGGCGTATCAGTTGACAGTAATCTGCAAGAAAGAAGACCGGGAAAAATTAGAAGCAATTATATTTCGTGAGACAACAACCATTGGAATCCGCTATGTCGAAATGGTGCGGACGATTTTGCCAAGAAGGACAGAAAAGCGGCAGACCTCCTACGGTGAGGTGGCGGTTAAAATATGTGAGGGTGAAGGAGAAGTGCGTATTACTCCGGAGTATGAATCCATCCGGGAGATATGCAGAGAGAGAGGACTTTCTTTTCAGAAGGTATATGAGGATGTATTGCAGGAGTTGAAATAAGGATACGAAAAGGATGAGGTTAAAAGGATGCATACAAAAACAGATTTATTAGAAGGTAATATTTTAAAATCTTTGATTTTATTTGCAATTCCACTTATTATTTCCAATTTATTTCAGCAGCTCTATAATGCGGCAGATACCATGATAGTAGGACATTTTCTGGGTGATGAATCACTGGCAGCAATCGGTGCATGTGCAGCGGTTTATGAACTGCTGGTAGGATTTGCACTGGGTTTTGGAAATGGACTTAGCATGGTAGTGGCAAGAAGCTTTGGTGTAGGAGATAAAGACTTGTTAAAGCGTGCAGTTGCAGGCTCTTTGGTAATTGGAGCAGCGGTGACGGTTGGTGTAATGCTGATTGCACAGATTGGACTTCGTCCGCTTCTGGTCTTGTTACATACACCATCAGAAATCATTGAGGAATCCTATTCTTATATTTATATTGTAACAATCTGTGTTGGAGTAATGTTTGCATATAATCTGTTGTCCGGATTGCTTCGTGCAATTGGAAACAGTTTTATGCCGCTGGCGTTTCTGATTATTTCGTCCGTTATCAATATTGTACTGGATGTTCTTTTTATTACACAGTTTCAGATGGGAATCCGCGGTGCAGCAGTGGCAACGGTGGTAGCACAGGGAATTTCAGCCGTATTATGTGCCATTTATATTATGAAAAAATGTAAGCTTTTAATACCGGCACGGGAGCATTTTGAAGTAGATGGACCACTTTACCGGGAACTGACAGGCCAGGGTCTTTCCATGGGCTTTATGTTAGCTATTGTATCTACAGGAACAGTAATCCTGCAATATGCTATCAATCAGCTGGGTTATCTGATTATTGCAGGACATACAGCAGCACGAAAATTAAACAGTTTCTGCACGATGCCGTTGACGCCTCTGGCACTGGCAACAGCCACCTTTGTATCCCAGAACCGGGGAGCAGACCAGCGTGACCGTATCTTAAAGGTGGTGCGTTATGCTATGATACTTTCTTTGGGATGGGCAATTTTTATTACCATAGTGATTGCTTTTGCGGCGCCGGCTCTCATTACATTCATTTCCGGTTCTTCAGAAAGTGTTGTCATTGAAAATGGTGCCAGATATCTTCGCTGGAATACACCGTTCTATTCTGTACTTGGTATTTTACTGGTTCTTCGTAACGTGTTGCAGGGACTTGGAAAAAAGGTTGTGCCGCTGGTTTCGAGCATCATAGAGCTGATTGGAAAAATTGTTTTTGTTATCTTATTTATTCCAACTTTAAAATATTTTGGCGTAATCATCTGTGAACCGGTTATCTGGTGCCTGATGTGTATACAGCTTGTCATATCTTATTACAGAGACCCGTATATCCGTGGAAAGGAAGAAAAGAAATGAAGCTTGGAATCGTAGGAACAGGAACTATCGTAGAAGAAGTATTTCCGGTATTGCAGCAGGTAAAAGGGCTTTCCTGCTATGGAATCTGCGGAACAAAGCGCAGTGAAGCAAAAGCAGAAAAATTAAAAGAACAGTATCAGATGCAGCTTGCTGTAAGTGATTATGAAAAGCTTCTGGATTCGGAAATTGATACTGTCTATATTGCTGTGCCAAATCTTTTGCATTTTGAAATGGCAAAAGAAGCAGTTCTTCGTGGAAAACATGTTATTGTAGAAAAGCCAATGACAACCAATGAAAGACAGGCAGAGGAGCTTTGTGCCCTGGCAAAGAAGCAGGGGGTATTTTTATTTGAAGCCATTACCACACGGTATCAGCCGAACTATCAGTTTATCAAAGAGCAGTTACCGACGATTGGCAAAATTAAAATGGCAGTCTGCAATTTCAGCCAGTATTCCAGAAAATATGACCGTTTCCAGAATGGAGAAAACATTCCTGTTTTTGATGCAAAGCAGGCAGGTGGAGCCATGATGGATTTAAACTTATATAATATCCAGTATTTGGAAGGCTTGTTTGGAGAACCGCAGTCTGTGCACTATACCGCAAATATGGAAAAAGGAATTGACACCAGCGGTGTTGCGGTTTTATCTTATCCGGGTTTTCAGGCAGTGGCAATAGGAGCCAAGGACTGTCAGGGACAGCCGGAATACCGTATCGAAGGAAGCGAAGGTTACATTGTCCAGAACAGTCCATGTAATGTCTGTGGTGCAGTGACCATCCATTACCGGGACGGAAGAGAAGTATCCTATGATGGAAATGGGGATGCACATCGTATGTATGCAGAGTTTGTTTCCTTTGTAAATGAGATAGCATCAAAAGATACTGCAGCCTGCTATGAAATGCTCGACCACAGTCTGGCAGTCAGCCGGATACTGACGAGGGCAAGAGCGGATGCCGGAATTGTATTTCCGTGTGATGAAGAAAATTGAAAATTTAATTGTTCTATTTCTAAGGATTCCCCATTGGTATTTGACTGATGGGGAATTTTTTACTTTACAGGAAATTGTTTTCCTGTAAAGTAAAAAACGCTCCGCGAGGATGTGCCAAGGCACATTCTTTTTATGCCAAGTATCCGTAAGAAACTGTAGCTGACATGTTTTGCAAGGAAAAATATTTTGGGCAGATATGATTTAGTCAAGTATACTTTAGTCAATCGTACTTGACTAAAAATAAAAATGAGGTTATAGTTAATTTACAGAAATGGAGGTACAGATATGTTTATAGGCAGAGACAGAGAGTTAAAAACACTGGATAAGTTATACCATTCAGATAAGTTTGAATTTGTTGTAATATATGGACGCCGTCGTGTTGGAAAGACAGCGCTTATTAACCATTTCATTGATGATAAACAATCCATCTATTTTATGGGAGTAGAAAGTAACGAAAAGCAGAATTTAGAAAATTTAAGCAAGAGTATTTTGGAGTATAGTAATGGGATTGAAACAGATACTTATTTTGCATCATACCAGGCTGCACTCGAATACGTATTTAAACTGGCAGAAAAGGAACGCGTTATATTAACGATAGATGAGTATCCATATGTGGCAAGAGAGTCTAAAAGTCTGGCTTCTACCTTACAATTATTGATTGATAAATATAAAGATACATCGAAATTGATGCTTATTTTATGCGGATCCTCCATGTCATATATGGAAGACCATGTGCTTGCCTATAAAGCACCTCTATATGGCAGAAGGACTGCACAGATGAAGATTATGCCGTTTGACTTTGAAGAAAGCTGCAGATATTTAAAAAACATGTCGGATGAAGAGAAAGCAATTATATATGGAATTGTCGGAGGAACACCGCAGTACCTTCTTCAGATAAATGATAAGATGAGCGTGGAGGAAAATATCAGGAATACGTTTTTGAATCCAATGTCATTTTTATATGAAGAGCCGATGAATCTTTTAAAACAGGAAGTAAGAGAACCAGCAATTTATACCGCAATTATTACTGCAATTGCAACAGGACATTCCCGGATGTCTGAGATTTCCACCAAGGTTGGGGAAGATACTAATGTATGTTCCGGATATTTGAAAAATTTAATAAATCTTGGAATTATTAAAAAGGAAACACCATACGGAGAAAAGACTTCTAAAAAGTCAATTTATTCTATCGAAGATAACATGTTTTGTTTTTGGTATCGATTTGTATTAGATAATAATTCTGTTATTGTAAGAGGCGCAGCCGATTTAGTTTATAAGAAAATTGAAGCACAGCTAAGTGATTATATGGGAAGAGTGTTTGAGGATATTTCTGCACAGTATTTGTGGAAACAGCTCCTTACAGGAAATTTGCCAGTAGAATTTACATCCCTCGGTCGTTGGTGGGGAAATGATCCGAAGAAGAAGTGTCAGGCAGAAATTGACATTATGGGTGAGCAGGACAGCAATACAGCCCTTTTTGCAGAGTGTAAATGGCGTAATGAAAATGTTGATTTAGATGTGTTGGAAACGCTGATAGACCGAAGCAGATTATTCCATTATACAAAGATGCATTATTTTGTTTTTTCAAAAACCGGATTTACAAAAGGATGTATGGAGAGAGCAGACGAAATGGGAAATGTTACATTAGTCTCTTATAAGGACATTGTGAAAGCAATGTAATATGCGGAAAGAAGAGTTAGAGAGAGTATATAAATGAAAGAAAAATTAGTTGGTGTAATAGAAAGAATAAAAAATTTTTTGGGCGGTGGCTTGATAAATACAAAAGCGAAATATAATGTAAAAGTGACAATCTTATTTATTCTAATTTGTGCAGTGTTAAGAAAAATTGGATGTATTATGCTGGGGAGTGGAATGATAGCTTTTACGTTAAGATCATATATGATATATGAGAATAGAGTAAAAAATGCAAGTTCAATAAAGATTAATAATGGACAAGTATCCTATGAGGAAGATTTAAAAGAAAGAGGAAAATTAATTGAAAATATTTTTATGATTGTTCTTTTTGGTGAAAGTATTTTTCTCATTACATGGGAGAATATATACTCATATATTTTTTTGGTCGTTACTCTGAGTTTTACATTTGCAGCAAAATATTCTATTGAAAAAAATAATATGTTTTATAAGCTATTAACCATAATAGTCTCATCGATTTTTGGAGGACTTGTAATATTTGTTCTTTTGTTATCATTGTTTATAGGAATTAAATTTTTGTTAAATTATGTTATAATTAGAGATGGAACATTAAAAGGGTCACCATTTTCTCAAGCGGAATGTGTATCGGTATTAATTGCAGCGACATGTTATGTAGAAAATAACTTTTGGATTACAATAGTTTCTATAAGTCTTTCTTGTTTTCTTAATATTGCGTATATAAAATTAACACCTGCATATCAATTGGATAATTTAAAAAAATCATTCCAAATAATGAATATAATTGTTGTTGCAATTAGTATTATATCATTTGGGTCAGCGGGGGCATTTTGTGATTATGTGCGTAGCAGTACATGGGATTGGTATGAGTTGTTGGGGGAAGGACGACAATTAGCAAAATATGCATCGACATATGATACTACTAATTTTAAAAATTTATTTTATATAATAGGGCTTCCATATACATTTGGAATTTTGATTTCAACATATTTTCTGGATAATAAGAAAAGGCGGTGTGAAAAAAAGAAGCAAGAAATACTACATAAAATGATTGTGGAGAAAGAAATATTAAACGAGGAATACTTAAAAAAATATTATGAATTGTCGGGTAATACAAATGAGTATGAAATATTGCTTAGTTTACTAAATGTTGAAAGAAATGAGAGTATATAATCCTTCCATCTCCACACTATCTCCATATCTATGTAATAAGATGTAACAAGTTCGTAACAACTTGCGAATGATTACATAGGAAATTGCGAGAAGAGAAATTATTTGAATTTATTTTAGAAAATGAACAATAGCCAGACAGTCCGGCAAAGTGCGAAGGCATTTTCATGGCTGTTAGGTGCACTTGGAATTTCGTATGGAAACAGGCAACGCCGGTACATGGAAGTACCGGCGAGGCGCAGATGAACATGGATGTGAATTTGCACCGCTTGCCGGATAAAAAGAATACAATCCGAAATTCTTAGTGCCCCTTGCAGACATGATGCGGTCTTTGTATTTGCCGGAC
>ERZ894209.954-NODE-954-length-11183-cov-14.505931_pt1 | contig 11183 bp, 10 predicted proteins | sample MGYA00380288_ERZ894209 | MGnify/ENA primary metagenome ERZ894209 (study PRJEB32331, sample SAMN06328482) | human gut metagenome | biome: human gut microbiome; feature: stool | host: Homo sapiens | collected 2013-12-13 ... | reverse complement strand
CTTATGGAAAGCTGACGATTGTACAAGGCGATCCGGGGGACGGTAAGACAACGCTTGTGCTGAACATAGCGGCGAAACTGTCAAAAGGCGAGGGTCTGGACAGTGAAATGAAGCTGACAGATCCGCTGAATGTGATTTACCAGAGTGCAGAGGACGGGCTTGCAGATACAGTTAAGCCCCGTCTGGAAGCGGCAGGAGCAGACTGTGAAAATATTTCCGTCATTGACGAGAGCATAAAATCACTTTCCATGATAGATGAACGTCTGGAAGAAGCGGTCATAAGGACAAAGGCGAAGTTGCTGATTTTAGACCCGATACAGGCGTATCTCGGCGGCGGTATGGATATGAACCGGGCAAATGAAGCAAGGGATATGACAAAGAAGCTGGCGGCTCTGGCGGAGAAATATCAATGTGCCATTGTACTTGTAGGGCACATGAACAAAGCGGCTGGAAATAAGGCGGCATACCGGGGCATAGTCTGTATGAGAAACAGAATGATTTGAGAGGACAAAAGCAGAAAATTGAGAAGGCGTTGGAATGGTAGAAATTTGGGGCGTGGCGGTAGCTATGCCCCTTATTTCTTGTGGTAAATTTGCTGATAGTGTGCTAAAATCAAAGAGCAGAGATAAAAACACAACGTAAGGGATAACATCTCTTATAGAGTCGGTAGGTAGTCCGGCCGCACCGCTTTGGTGTAAGTAGCCCTCCCTCCTTGGGTCGTCCGTTCTTTGTTCAGTACAATCATTTAAGGAGGAATTGTCATGGACAAAGTATCGGGTAGATTGACAGTATTTTTTGAGGAACCATTCTGGATAGGTGTTTTTGAACGTATATCGGAGGGAAAGCTATCTGCATGTAAGGTTACGTTTGGAGCGGAACCGAAAGATTACGAGATATATGAATTTGTTCTGAAAAATTACTATCGACTGAAATTTAGTCCGGCTGTGGCAACTGATGTAAAAGAAGCTAGTCGCAATCCGAAACGGGTACAGAGGGATGTGCGGAAACAGGTACAGAACACTGGGATAGGAACGAAGTCGCAACAGGCTTTGAAATTACAGCAGGAGCAGTTTAAAACCGAACGTAAAGCTGTGAGCCGGGAACAACGGGAAGCAGAGAAACAGCGGCAGTTTGAACTGAAACAGCAGAAAAGGAAAGAGAAGCATAGGGGCAGGTAACACCTGCCCTTGGCATTTTGATGAAGAAGGAGAAGAAATTTAGAATGCCTAAAAATATTTTATTGTATGATTTGCTTATATCATGTCCTGGTGATATTAAAAGTGAAATTGAAGTTATAGAAGAAGTTGTTGAGGAATTTAACCAACAATTTGCTACTACATTAGGAATTAGTATTCGTACCCGTCATTGGAGCAAAAGTGCATATGCACAGTCAGGTGGGAAACCGCAAGAACTACTGAATAAACAGTTTGTTGATAATTGCGATGCGGCGGTTGCTTTGTTTTGGACAAGATTTGGAACACCGACAGATAAATATGGCTCAGGATCGGAAGAAGAAATAGAAAATATGATAAGCAATGGAAAACAAGTTTTTGTTTATTTTTCCGAAAAACCAGTAAATTTATCTGAATGCGATTTCGATCAATATCAAAAAGTAAAAGATTTTAAGGATAAATATAAATCAAAGGGATTGTTTTATTGCTATAACTCGGATGAGGAATTGAGAAAGTTATTTTATGCACATTTGTCTCAGTATTTTTTAACGTTAAAACAAATAACAACCTTAGTGGAGCAAAGAAGTTCTAAGTTGCTTTTGAAGGCTATTTGTAATGGGGAGATTAAAGATTCTGCTGAAGTTGTTAATTTTGATTTTAATGGTATTGAAAATCGTGAGGAAAGGCTTAATAGAATAAGGAAATTATTTGGAGAAATTTTGAAGAGCCCAGTGAAAAAATGCAAGAGTGAATATAATACATCTTTAGGTTATAAAGAAGTAGAAATTTCGGAAGAAAAAGTGGAATTAATCTCAAAAGTTGCTGAGTTCCTTGAAGTAGAATTAAACGAGAACTTTTTTGCATTAGGAATGTTGCGAGAAAACATGTTTAACAATTTGGCAGTGTTAGGCGGAGGACGTAGCTTAGAAGGCAAGGAGGAAGAAAAAGAAAAGTATAATAATATTTTGCGGTTATATGATACGATTTGTAGTTTTAGTAATTGGTGTTCTGTCGAAGAATGTTTTGGAGGAATGAAAGCTATTAAATTGTGTTTAACTAATGAGGGAACTATGTATGATGAAGATATAGACATTGAATTATATTTGCCTAACAATATGCTTTTGTCACATAGAGAATTTAGAATTCCTAAAGAAGGAATCCTTTCTAACTTAGAAGAGGATAATTCACTAAATGATTTATTTGAAATAAAAGGAACAGAGTCATATATAGATTATGAATCTTCTTGTAAACCATTTAATCAAGTATATGTTCCTGATACACCCTCTGTTTTTCCTTTTGGAGGGCGTGATTATGAAGAAGAATATAAGAATGACCTAGATGATATTTTTTGCTATAAAATATATGAAAAGGGCAACGAGATTATTGTAAAATTACATATAGACTATATTAAACAACACAGTGCTGTTGCTTTTCCAACGCCATTATTTTTAAAAGATATCAATGTGTATAATGATATTCGATACAAAATAATTTCAAAAAATAATGCCGATGTTATTTCGGGGAGTTTGCAAGTTAAGACGCATAAAATGCCAAATATTGAACTTTAATTACATGGTGCTAGCACCATGTAGATAGGGCGCTTAAAAAGAAATATTTGTGATACCCGTATGATACCTGTTTGGAAGGAAACTATGAATAAGGTGTGTAAATTTGATATTATGAATACCAAAATAAACAAAAAGTCATTAATTATTTAACGATTATGTTATAGTTGCAGGGGGTTTGAATAACGGACAGAACCCCGGAAATGCTGATAAAATGGGCATTTCCGGGGTTGTTTTATGGTTTTTGGCCCTAAAATGGCTCTAATTCTAGTAAGAAAAAATGCTATAACTTTTTTGAGTTGAGTAACATAGGCTTCAGAGATACCTAACTGAAATGCAATGTCTTTTTGTTTCATTCCCTCTGCCAATGTTCATGTGCGGTAAAGTATCACACAAGAAATTGAAAGATAGACACCCCTCTATTTCGTAAAAATTTGGGGGAATTTAATTTTAGTAACCAGGCAGGATTTCCTGCCAGGAAACGATTGTATCTTAAAATGATTTTTGCTATGATATAAATAATAAATTTGTAACGCATTTTGCAACAATCAACAGAAAGCTTCTACTTTCACAGTACCCTATAAAAGGAAGAAACGGAGGAATGGGAATGATAGTGACAACGACAGTGTCTGTAGAAGGAAGAAGAATTACGGAATATAAGGGAATTGTATTTGGAGAAGTCATATCTGGCGTAAATTTCGTGCGCGATGTTGCGGCTTCTTTCAGCAACTTTTTCGGCGGAAGATCAGGAAGCTATGAGGAAGAGCTTGTTTAGGCGAGACAGAACGCCCTGAAGGAGATGGAACAGCGTGCGGCAGATTTGGGGGCCAATGCGGTTGTAGGCGTTGATATCGATTATGAGGTGCTCGGTGCAGGTAACGGAATGCTTATGGTAACGGCAAGCGGAACGGCAGTGGTTGCCGAATAGCTTCGGGTGTGAACAGAAAGGGCGAGAGGGAAATTTGATGGACAGATTTATAAGGGAAATCGCAATTACAGAGATAGATGGCGTATCCATAGGACATGCGCAGGATAATGAAGCAAAGACAGGCGCAAGCGTATTGTACTTTAAACGGGGCGCACAGGCAGGCTGCGACATCAGCGGGGGAGGTCCGGCGTCGAGAGAAACGCCGCTTACAGACAGCATGACGGCAGATAATCCGCTGAACGCTGTCGTGTTGTCAGGAGGAAGCGCATATGGTCTGGCGGCTTCGGACGGTGTGATGCGCTGTCTGGAGGAGCAGGGGATTGGATACGACACGGGATTTTCCAAAATACCTCTTGTATGTCAGTCCTGCATTTTTGACTTGGGATACGGAAGAAGCGATATCCGTCCGGATGCGGATATGGGATATGAGGCCTGTAGAAAGGCGATGGAAGGCTGCGATGTATCGATGGGAAATGTCGGAGCAGGAACGGGAGCCAGCGTAGGAAAGCTGTTTGGAATGGAACGGGCGACAAAGTCCGGTCTGGGTGTCTATGCGCTTCAGGCAGGGGAGCTGAAAATAGCGGCTGTCGTAGTCGTTAATGCATTCGGAGATGTTTTTGATCCGGAGAACGGACAAAAGATAGCAGGCCTTATGGATGCGGAAAGAACGAAATTTGTGGATTTGGAAGAGGCGTTTGTAGAAATGATGACGACGCCTCAGGATTTATTTCATACAAATACGACGATCGGCTGCATCGTGTGCAATGCACGTTTTGATAAGGCAAAGCTGAATAAAATTGCTTCTATGGCAAGAAATGCGTATGCGAGATGCATCAATCCGGTTGGAACTATGGCTGACGGAGACAGCATCTATGCCTGCAGTGTGGGAGAGGTAGAAAGCGATGTAAATGTAGCCGGAACACTGGCGGCAAGGGCGATGCAGCAGGCGATAAAAAGAGCTGTGACAGCGTCCGCAGTGGATGATAGAGAATATTTGAAATATTGCTTGCGAAACTAAAGGAAAATCAGTAAAATAAAAATGTTGGAAATAATCTGACCAGTTAAAAGGAGAGACAAATGAAGCAGGATATGATTGTTATTTTGGATCTGGGAAGTACAGAGAATACGGTACTCGCCCGGGAGATTCGTGAACTTGGCGTATACAGCGAGATTCATCCTCATGATATTACAGAGGAAGAAATAAAGGCTCTTGACAATGTAAAAGGAATTATTTTAAATGGCGGAGAAAACCGTGTGGTAGATGGAAAAGAAGTGGAAGTAAGACCAGAGCTTTATACATGGGGCTATCCGGTAATTTCCGTAGACTATCCTGCATCCAGATGCGACGTTCGTTTTGACAGCCTGCCGGATCAGGAGACGTTGAAAAAGTTCGTATTTGATGAATGTAAGGCAGAAGCAAACTGGAACATGAAGAACTTTATTGAAGATCAGGTAGAGCTGATCCGCAGACAGGTAGGAGACAGAAAGGTTCTTTTGGCGCTGTCAGGCGGCGTAGATTCTTCCGTAGTTGCAGCGATGCTGATTAAGGCGATAGGACAGCAGCTCGTCTGCGTACATGTAAATCATGGTCTGATGCGGAAAAATGAATCTGAAAGCGTTGTAGAGGTATTCCGCAACCAGCTTCATGCAAATCTGATTTATGTAGACGCTACAGAGCGTTTCCTTGGAAAGCTGGAAAATGTATCTGATCCGGAAGAGAAGAGAAAGATTATCGGCGGAGAATTTATCCGTGTTTTCGAGGAAGAAGCGAGAAAACTGGAAGGAATCGATTTCCTTGGACAGGGAACGATTTATCCGGACATTATCGAGAGCGGAACCAAGACTGCAAAGATGGTAAAATCTCACCACAATGTGGGAGGACTTCCGGAAGATTTGCAGTTTGAATTGGTAGAGCCGTTAAAGCAGCTCTTCAAGGACGAAGTTCGTGCCTGCGGTATTGAGCTTGGCCTGCCTGCTGAAATGGTTTACCGTCAGCCGTTCCCGGGTCCGGGACTTGGTGTTCGCTGCCTCGGCGCTATCACAAGAGATCGCCTGGAAGCTGTCCGTGAGTCAGATGCTATCCTGCGCGAGGAGTTCGCAAAGGCAGGACTGGACAAGAAAGTATGGCAGTATTTTACGGTAGTACCCGATTTCAAGTCTGTGGGAATGAAGAATCATGCAAGATGCTTTGAGTACATGGTAATCATCCGTGCAATCAATACCATCGACGCGATGACAGCCAGCATCGAGCACGTAGACTGGGAGATTCTCGACAGAATCACTAACAGAATCCTGGCAGAGGTCGAGAACGTAAACCGCGTGTGCTATGATATGAGCCCGAAGCCCCCGGCGACGATTGAATTCGAATAATATATTAGAGCCAAGAAATGCCTATTTTGCGGGCTTTCTTGGCTCTCTATGTCTAGTGACAATCAAATGACAATAATTTTGAAATTCTTCATCCGACATACGTTCATTTGAACGATGTTCAAACAGGAATTTTAGATATTATCCATTGCTCTTTTCTCCACGTCGCCGGCAGGATTAGAAACCGAATCTACAATAATCTTAATAATCCCATATTTCCAACGCCGTATAAGCGTGACTGTAATGATACCCTAATTTTTCTGCCAGTGCGGCGGATGCTTTGTTATGTGCATCCCAACTGGGATATAAGTTCCGCTTTAAGCATTCTAAGATCAGTTTTGCGGCGCATATGCAGGCAAAGCCGTTTCTCCGGTATTCTTTTCGTGTGTCAATTTCGATTTCGATGCCGTTTTGATATCTGGAGTAGGATGAAGCACCGGATATGATCAGCCCGTCTTTGGATATTACAACGCCTATTCCGAGACGGCGGTATTTTTCGTAAGTTGAAAATTGTGATACGAGATCTTTGCTCCATGCTTCTGATTTGCATAATTTGTAAAAGTGCGAGTCGATCATGGAAAGTGTATATTGTTTTGGCAGGGAAGCGACGATTTTTTCTAAATGATGTTTATTGAAAATAGGAGGTTCCTTTTTTGTTGCGTAGCGAGAAATTATTTTTGCTTTTTTACCGTAAAATTGAGTGAGCATGTTTTCCCAAAGTTTATTTTGAGGAACGGCGATCATAAAGTTTTGAGTACAGTGGGGCGGTCTATAAGCGATCAGTTCCGGGCATGGTTCGCCTGCGAAAAAGGTGAAATCCCCGATCACGGCCATAGCCGCAGTAGGGGCGGTGAGGTCGTTTGCATATATTTTCCCCATGATTCCCTGCAGGCATGACCAGATAAGGGTTTCTTCCCAGTGTCCAAATAAAGGTGAAATTTTGTTTGTGTCTTTTATTTCGTATATCATTGTTTCCTCTTGTTTCTCATTATTATAAGGAGCGGATCATTATAAGGTGTGGGCAGACTGTCAGGTGGAACAGTGGTATTAGGAGCTGTTTGCTGGAACGGTGGCTTTTCACAATACTGAAATGTGTCGTTTAGTGTTTCCGGTAATTATGTAGTGGCAGGTTTGAGTATAGTTTAATATGTTTGGTGTAAATAAGCAAACAGGAACGGAGGAAGAGAGTTCTTTTCCTTGAATTTCCTCAGGCAGTATACTACAATTTAAAAAGAAGATCTGCTGCTGTGTTATATGACGGCAGAGAGTGCAGGAGTGTATGACATGAGAGATTTTGAGCAAAGTATTATAATAAATGAAAAAATAAAGCTTGAAGAAAGATTCGAGTTCCGAACTATATTCTCTGAGGAAGCTGTGCAGGCTGCGTCTGTCGAAAGAGTATGTTTCCCTCCTAACGAGGCGTGTACCGAAGAGATGATGAAGCGGCGGGCTCTTAAGATTCGGGAATTGTTTTTTGTGGCGGTTGACAGAAAAAGCGGTGAAGTGGCAGGTTTTTTGAATGGTCTGGCAACGGACGGGGATTGTTTGAAAGATGAATTTTTCAGGAATGCAGACTTGCATGATCCGACAGGTGATAACGTGATGATACTCGGTCTTGCAGTTTTGCCGAAGTACCGGGGAATCGGAGTGGCATCAGAACTGATGCGGCGGTATTCCGGGATACAAAGGCAGCAGGGGAGATGTGCGTTGATCCTGACATGTCTTGACGCAAAAGTCGAGATGTACAAAAAGATGGGCTTTGAAGATGAAGGGATATCGGATTCATCTTGGGGCGGAGAACAATGGCATCAAATGCGGAAGGGATTATAAAATAAATGAATTAAAATGGTAACAGTTCAGCCCGCTCTATTCGTAAAACCGCACTGCGTGCTTATCGTGGCTGATGCCACTGTTTTACTCATAGACGGACGCTGTATGGCTGAACTATTTACCTAAAATGCGGAAAATACCGCAAAATCAGATCGGGGAGATAAAATGTATATTGCAGATTTTCATATCCATTCCCGCTATTCTTATGCGACGAGCAAGACATGTACGCTGGAATATCTTGATTTATGGGCAAGGAGAAAAGGAATTCATATTGTTGGGACAGGTGATTTTACACATCCGGCATGGCGGGCGGAGTTAAAAAAAAAGCTGGCTCCTGCGGAAGATGGATTATATATATTGAAAGAAGAATACAGACTTTATGATGAAGCGGACGGGAAAAAAATCGACGCATACGGGCGTGGACAAAAAGAGATGATTCCGCGTTTTATTATAAGTGGGGAAATCAGTTCGGTGTATAAAAAAGAAGGACGTTCCCGGAAGGTGCACAGTCTACTTCTCCTTCCGGATTTTGAGGCGGCAGAGCGGATCGCGGATCGTCTTTCACAGATTGGAAATATCTGTTCGGACGGTCGGCCGACACTTCGGATTGACTGTCGGGACCTTCTTGAACTGGCGCTTGACGAGTGTGGGAATTCGATTTATATTCCGGCTCATATATGGACGCCGCATTTTTCGGTATTCGGAGAGTTTTCGGGATTTGAAACGCCCGATGAGTGTTTCGGCGATATGACTTCCTATGTATATGCTATGGAGACGGGACTTTCGTCAGATCCGTTGATGAACCGAAGAGTATCTGTATTGGATGATTATCGGCTTATTTCTAATTCGGACGCTCATTCTCCGGGAAATTTAGGTCGGGAAGCGACTCTTTTTGATGTGGAACTTTCTTACAGAGGCATTGCAGAGGCGATTCGGACGGGAAACGGTTTGTGCGGAACGATTGAATTTTTCCCTCAGGAAGGAAAGTATCATTTGGATGGACATCGAAAATGCGGAGTTTGTTTTACTCCTGAGGAGACGAAAGTACATGGAGGAGTATGTCCTGTATGCGGGCGCGCGGTGACGGTAGGAGTGGCTCACAGAATCGAGGAGATGGCAGACAGATCGGAAGAGGAGGCGAAGTCTGCGGCGGGGAAAGAACCGTTTGAGAGTCTGATCCCGCTTAAGGAAGTGATTGCCATGGCAAATGGATCTGCTGTGAAAGGGAAACGTACAGAACGAGAGTATATGCGGCTTCTTGTGCAGCTTGGCCCTGAATTTGAAGTGCTGCGAAAGATACCTGTAGAACAGATCAGCCGGACGGCAGGGGAACAGACGGGATGTCTGGTTGACAAACTTCGGAAAGGGAAGATAAAATGGAACTCCGGATTTGACGGAGAGTATGGAACAATCGATCCGGGTGTGATACAATAAATAGAAAGTTTTGTTTCAGAACAATAAAGGAGAAAATGTATGAAACTGGGAGAAAAACAAGTTCTGACTGTTGTGAAGATCGTTGATTTCGGCGTATATCTGGGCAACGACGAAGAGAGGGTGCTTCTGCCTAAAAAGCAGGTGCCGCAAGGGATAGAAGTCGGAGATCCGATAGAGGTGTTTTTATATAAAGATTCATCAGATCGTATGATAGCAACTACGAATGAACCGAAGCTTACGATCGGAAAGACGGCTGTGCTTGAAGTGACGGATGTTGGAAGGATCGGAGCATTTTTGGATTGGGGATTGGAAAAAGAACTTCTGCTTCCGTTCAAAGAACAGACGGAAAGAGTAGAAAAAGGCGATCGATGTCTCGTTAGTCTTTATATAGATAAGAGCGGCAGACTGTGTGCGACGATGAAAGTGTATCAGCTTCTTCGTACTGATTCACCGTACAAAAAAGACGATATGGTCAGCGGAACAGTGTATGAATTAAGTCGGGATTTCGGTGTGTTTGTCGCTGTGGACGATCAGTATTCGGCGATGATCCCGAAGCGGGAAGTTTACGGGAAGATGTATATCGGTCAGCGCATTGAAGCGAGGGTGACGGCTGTGAAGCCGGACGGAAAGCTTGATCTGAGCATACGCGGGAAGATACCGGAACAGATGGATGCGGATGCGGATAAGGTGTTTGGACGTATTGAAAAGAATGGCGGCATGCTTCCGTTTACAGATAAGGCGGATCCGGAGAGGATTAAGTCGGAGATGGGGATGAGTAAAGCGGCGTTTAAACGTGCGGTCGGAAGACTTCTGAAACAAGGAAAGATACAGATCGACAACGAGGTGGGAAAGATTTTTGCGGTAAACAAGAACAGATAGACCTTTTGTGGGTCGGCTTACGAGGTGAAAGATGAGTTTTGCACATTTGCATGTCCATACAGAATACAGTCTTCTGGATGGTTCTAACAAGATAAAAGAATATGTTGCAAGAGTGAAAGAGCTTGGGATGAACAGTGCGGCGATCACCGATCACGGAGTAATGTACGGAGTGATTGATTTTTACAGAGAGGCGAAAAGTCAGGGAATTAATCCGATCTTGGGGTGTGAAGTTTATGTCGCGCCGAATTCCCGTTTTGACAGAGAAGTGACCGGAGGAGAAGACAGGTATTATCACCTTGTACTTCTTGCGGAAAATAACGAAGGTTATGCTAATCTTATGAAAATCGTATCAAAAGGCTTTGTCGAGGGATACTATTACAAACCCCGTGTAGATAAAGAACTTCTCAGAAAATATCACAGCGGCATTATCGCGCTGAGCGCCTGCCTGGCAGGCGAGGTGTCGAGATATCTGATGAAAGGCTTATATGACGAAGCGAAGAAAGCTGCGTTGGAGTACAGAGATATCTTTGGAAAAGATCATTTTTATTTAGAACTGCAGGATCACGGTCTGCCTGATCAGGGTCTTGTAAATCAACAGCTTTTGAAAATGTCCCGGGAAACGGGGATCGAACTTGTGGCGACGAATGATGTGCATTATACTTATGCGAAAGACGAAAAAGCGCATGATATCCTTTTGTGTATCCAGACAGGGAAAAGGCTGGCGGATGAGAACAGGATGAGATATGAAGGCGGACAGTATTACATCAAGTCTGAAGAAGAGATGAAAAGTCTTTTTCCGTATGCGCTTCAGGCGCTTGAAAATACGCAGAAGATTGCGGACCGCTGTTTAGTGGAGATTGAGTTCGGGGTAACAAAGCTTCCCAAATATGACGTCCCGGACGGATATACATCGTGGGAATACTTACGGAAACTGTGTTACGAAGGACTTGAGAAACGCTATGCAGAACGGGCGGATGAACTTCGGGAACGGCTTGATTATGAATTGGG
>ERZ894209.947-NODE-947-length-11363-cov-698.718429_pt1 | contig 11363 bp, 20 predicted proteins | sample MGYA00380288_ERZ894209 | MGnify/ENA primary metagenome ERZ894209 (study PRJEB32331, sample SAMN06328482) | human gut metagenome | biome: human gut microbiome; feature: stool | host: Homo sapiens | collected 2013-12-13 ... | reverse complement strand
TAACATTATAATATAATTTAAAAGATGGCAAAGAAACAGTTAAAGATCCCGTTTAAAGACGGGAGACCATGTAAATGGGTTAAGGATGTTCATGATGAAGAACGTGATAATTATGAGTTTGACGAATGCCTTGAGATACACGGATTCGTTCGTGGACGCTCTTCGGCTGTAATGATATTAAGACCGGCAAATGATCATGGGGAGGATTTTAATTATGCCAAAAGTGTCTATTACCAAGTATTCTTGACAGACAGTAAGGAAGTAATACAGAATATGATGCATGGAATCATATATGGTAAATGGACTTTTGTTAAAAGGGGAGAAAATTTTGGTATAAAATTGGTTAAGGTCTTACCTAAGATACATAAAATATCCCTTGATATGATCGCAAAGGATATTTTTAGGTCTGAGAATAAATGAACAATATGAAAGTATTATCATTATTTGATGGGATATCATGTGGGTATTTAGCATTACAAAGAGCCGGTATACCTATAGAGACTTACTACGCCTCGGAGATAGACAAGACATGTATAAAGGTAAGTCAAAAACATTTTCCTAATATTATTCAATTAGGGGATGTTAATAACTGGAGAACATGGGATATCCCTTGGAAAGACATAGATCTGGTCATGGGAGGGTTCTGTTGCCAGAGCTTCTCTAGCTCAGGTAAGGGTAAGGGATTCATGGACGCTCGTGGAAGGCTTTTCTTTTGCTTCTCGGACATCGTAAAGCGTTTAAGGAAGGAGACCAAAGGTAAGGTCCTGTTCTTGGGCGAGAACGTCCGGATGCGGGATGAGCACCGCTGGGTGATTACCGAGGAGCTTGGCGTGGAGCCGGTGGAGATCGATAGCGCCTTGGTCTCGGCACAGACCCGGCATCGCCTTTATTGGTGTAATTGGCCGGTAGAAATGCCGAAAGACAAGCATATATCATTGGATGATATTCTAGAGCATGACAAGGGTTGGAATCCGGGAGCCATAAGAGGGAGATATATAGGGACCATTGTCGGTAGAAGGATAGGAGATGACGGGTATCGAAAGGATTGTGACATGGGCATAAAAATAACGCAATGTCTGGAGATAAGAAAAGATAAGAATACCACTCCCATCAAGAAAAGTAATTGCCTGACAACGGTTATGAAAGATAACGTAATCTCATCGTTACCTCCCGGAAGATATCCTAACGCCTTTGACATAAAAGACAAATTCAGATACCTGACCCCGATGGAGATGTGTAGGCTACAGACATTGCCGGATGATTACCTTGACGGGATAGCCCCGAATACGGCCATGTCTTTAGCGGGTAACGGATGGACAGTGGATGTGATAGCCCATTTGCTAAGGAGCATCGAACGTAAGCAGATAAATGATATTGTAAAGGAATTTCGCAAGATTACTGATGAGCTTATGTTCGGGTCATTAGAAACGGATATAATGTGACATGTGAAGGTAAACACGAGCAAAATGAGACCATACGGAAGAATCAAGACAGTTAAGGGATCTTTATGGAAAAAGGATATACATCCACCGAAAGGGCACAAGAATTGGTGGGATGACATATGCGATCCTGTACCTAGAAGTACTGTGAAGCTTAAATTTAAAACAGAGTTAAGAGATGATTATAAACAAGAAATGGTCAATGCCGAACAGCGAGACATTCAGCATAAAACCGATAAGGGAACTTATAGATAAATATCGAGAAGAGGGGATGGTTATAGTGGATCCATTCGCCAGAAACAGCGATATAGGGACAATCACCAACGATCTTGACCCTGATACTAAAGCTATGTATCATAAAGACGCCACAGACTTCCTGCGTGGTCTTAAGGATAATATGGCTGATATGGTATTATATGATCCACCATATTCTTCGAGGCAGGTATCTGAATCGTATAAAAGACTTGGAGGTGCTGTTAATATGCAAACAACGCAATCTAGTTATTGGGCTAAGCAGAAGAAGGAGATAGCTAGGATCACCAAGAAAGGAGGGGTGGTCATTACCTGCGCGTGGAACTCCGGCGGTATAGGGACCGGGCTTGGCTTCGAGCAGCAGGAGATTCTTCTTGTGGCTCATGGGGGATGGCATAATGATACGATCGTTACGGTAGAGAGGAAGATGATGGATGGTATGCATGATAGTATCCCGATATTGATGGGAATAAAGAAACTGGATGATATGTCACCGAAAAAGCAAAAACCATGAAGGAACGGATTTTTACCACAAAAGAACAGGGGAGGGTGTTGGTCGAGGCCGGCCTTCCTATCTCCACCGCCATCGGTTTCAGAGACAAGTATCTGGATCAATTACATTCTATGGAGGATGACGCTGGTCGTATAGGACTGATCGAGGCCGTTACCCCAGACATATCCAACCCTGTTTGGGATGTAGGGACGTTACTGAATTTGCTCCCATATGAGATAGAGGGTTGTACATTAGAATGTTATAAGCTAAAACATGCATGGTCTGTAGCGTATAGAGACATAGACGAGATCCCTATATATTGGAGTAGCGAGAGACTTCTTGTAGACACATTGTTTTCGATGATGATGGAATTACTTAAACATAAGATTATATGAGCATAAAGCAAATAACAAATTAAGGTACAAAACGAAAGATAAGCCTCCTATGGAAGGTGTTCCTCTTTTAGGATACAACAAAAGATATGACTGTCCGTGGACAGTAGTGTACAGAAGCAAAGACAAGTACTACACTTGTATGAAGTACGACACCGAATTTGAAACATATCCACCGGAAGAATACGAATATCTATATCCATGAGAACATGAAACAAGTAACAAGAATAAGATACAAAACGGGGGATAATCCGCCTATGGCCAATGTCCCTCTTATAGGATACAGTTGGAAATACGACTGCAAGGTAGCGTTAGTATACAGAAGGGGGGATAACTATTACACCAATATGGAGTGCGATGTTGAATATAAGACATCTCCTCCAGATGAGTACGAATACGTATATCCGTGAGAACTAGAAGGGATATATTTATATTTAAGCATGATTAATATTATTTTAATATTATTCATGCTTTTATTTTTGTTTAAATCATATCTTTGTATCAACATTAAAAACCAGATTATTATGGATGGAGACAAACAAAAAGTCAATGAACTTACGATGAGGACGCTGGGTTCTCATTATGGCGGATATGCCTATGTAAAGGTAAAAAATCGTCAAGCTGATGTAAAGATAGATTGGAAGTTGTTGAGAGCTATAGAAGAAGGAGAGGTGGAGATAGACAACGAGAAATACCATCTATCCGGGATAGAGTATGTAGCTAAAAGATATCAGGACATGTTTTACGCTGGTCGTGATATTTATTATTTCAAGGGCATAGGAGGGCATGGGATGACCGATCTTCTTAGAAACGCTATAGATGATTTACTAGACACCATAAGTAGTAGAGAGGCTTATCGTAGTGCAGAGCATAGAATGTACGCCCAAATGAATCAACTTACTGAAGCGGGAGCTATGATCAGCTTAGCTATTGAATTACTAACATCTAACATCCGTCATAGTTATGGAGAAATTAATTTTGAACGATATCCAAGACCTGTGGAGGTGGAGGGAGAAGATAAACATCGATGACCTCAAAGAGGATCCTATGGCTGAGGACATGCCGTTATATTTCCCGTGCGCCGTCGTATGGCATGAGAAACATAATGATTGTATATGCTACGGATTTGTTTATGTAGCAGAAATATTAGGGATATAAGCATTAAAAAACGAATAATTTTAACAACGTGAGCAAATTACTATTTTCCGATTTAGAGACAACCGGGGTTAAGTTCTGGAGAAACGGGATACACCAAATAGGAGGGATCGTGGATATCGACGGGCAGGAGGTCGAGAGGTTTGACATCCGCCTATCCCCGAACCCTGCCGCTACGATAGAGCAAGAGGCACTGGACGTGGCCGGCGTTACCTTGGAGCAGGTGCAGTCGTATCAGCCTATGGAAGAAGGGTACAGGCAGTTAGTTGGTATATTATCCAAATACGTGAATAAGTTCGATAAGAGGGATAAAATGTATTTGGTGGGGTATAACAACGCTGGATTCGACAACAACTTCCTACGGGCTTTATTTACCCAACGTGGGGATAAGTATTTCGGATCATGGTTCTATCCTAACTGTATGGATGTATATGTTATGGTGACACCGTTCCTGATGGGTGTAAGAAACGATATGGAGAACTTTAAGTTGATGACCGTAGCCAGAACTATGGGTATTGAGATCGACGAGAATAAACTTCATGACGCTACTTACGATATTGAGCTGACTAGAGATATATTTTATAAGATAATCAACAAAATGGATGTTAAGTTATGAGGGGAATTTTAGAGGCTATGCATGATTACCCGGATGAGGCGCTTGGGTTGTGTTTCTTTTTGATAGTGGTTATCTGGTTATTATCAGGTATATTTGAGAAAAAAGATGAATGATAAACTCGATGAGATACTGAATCTCCTAAGATCTCAAAATGAAATGATCAAGGATATTCACGACTATGTGAAAGAAGTTACCAGCGAGAAGTATATAGGAGAATCTAGAATGACAAGCTTCTCTATTAACTTGGCCGCTGATATACTTACCGAAGCCATTAGCCCTAAGATAAAGGAGATGATGGTGGATCTATTGAAAAAACAAGGATGGAAAACTGAGTGAAATATGGGGACTTATGAGAGAAAAGTAAATCAATTAAAGGATTTGATAATAAGGAAATACAAATCGGCTTACGATAAGTCTAAGGAAATGGACATAGATATAAGCTCGATGACATATCTTCCAGAACCGGACGTATTCGATGTTATGTATGCTGAGCATATGTCCGTTATTCTTGATCGGGTTAATAAGATCATAGATGATAACAAGGATAAGCTTAAGAATCCGACTTGCGCTACTTGCGTACATCTACATGATCAGGAGTGGGCGAAAAGATACGGGAAAGTATGTTGCTCCGTTTGGCAAGTGTGCGACCATTATATAAACCCTAATAGAAAATATAATAGGGAGCAAAAGACTTATGCGAGACGGCCAAGCAATAAGGCTTGTCCTAATTATGAGTATGGTGATGATAATTTTGAAAACAGAAGAAGATGTATAGAAGAAAAGAATACCCAATAAAGAGCTATGTGCCGATCCGCACCAACAAGGATAGGACGTGTATCTGCTGTGGCGATACGATCCCAGCCGGCAGCAGCAGGATGATACCTAGACACGCTAAGGCAAATCACGGTCTATGTTTCCCGTGCTTCAGGAAATGGAGAGATACCGGAGGAGATCTTAAGCTTATGAACAACCCAGGAGATGCGAAGAAAGAATATGTCATACATATGTCTAATATCCTGAAAGGGAATTGTGATATAATAAAAGGTCGAAAGCTTTACGTGGCTTTTAAAAAGGCGATAAACGGCGGAAAGAAGATCGTTATCAAATTTGACACTGATCAACCGATATCTATGTCAACAAGAGTCATGAATCCTTCATTCGGGGAGATTATGGATGAGTACGGCAAGGACATATTCCAAGGTAATCTCAAACTGGTAGATGTCCCAAAAGGAGTTAAAGACTTGATAGTTAACTATATAGAAAAATATCGTAAATCATGTATATAAAAACATTTATATACATGATCCTGACATTCAGGAGAGTAGATCCTATACCTAAGAATATAGGTCTTATGTTAAGTACAACGTTCTGGATATCTATAGTATGGATAATATCCAACTTTACCATATTGATAATGAGATTAACAAAGTAGACGAAATGAAAGAAGGTGATGTGATATACAAGAATGGCGTGGAGCTGCTTGTAGTATTAAGCTACGACCATAATGAGCCATGTAAGGGTTGCTTCTTCTACGAGGATAAGGCGTGCGTATCAGAAAGACTGATAAAATGCTGGGATTGCAAAAAGGAATATATATTCACGGCTATACGTAAATATAATACGACTGAACTGTGCGGAATAGTAAAAAGATATGAGGAGACGTATAAGATAATACTTAAAACAATCAAGAAGATTGAGAAAGAATGTCAAAAATATGTTATCTGGGATACTGTGCATGTGATGTTGAAAGATGATGGAGAGCTTATTATAAAAGCCTTATCCAAGGATAAGTCCGTGCTTTTAAATGATTTCATTATATACATCAACAATAATGGGAGTATAGACGAAGAGGACTATGATCTATTATTAACTAAATAATTGATAGTACAAATGGACAAATCAAACAAAATAGAGAATCTAGCAAACAAGTATGTTGAAAGGCATATAAGAGATAGACATCTAAGCGATGATACGATAAAAGAAATAAAAATAGCTTATATTATGATTATAAAAGATTTTATAGCTATTGTCGATAAATCTACATCAATGAATGAAGATGATATAATATACGTCGTTAACAACATATCATCAATATTATATGAACCTGTAGAAATCTCTAATACCGATAAAAAATATTGGAGATAGGGATAGCGCTAGGCCTAAAGAGCGCCATATCATGTATATTTGGTTCATTATTAAAAGATGACTGCAATATAAAAGATGAGATAATTGATATATCTAAACATATAAAAGAAAAATTAATATCAGATAATCATGGATAATAAACAACTTTATAAAATAACGTTGACAAGGGAACAGCTAATGCTGATATCCCAATGCGTGGAAGACATCAGTAGATTCGCCGCTGGCGACATAGACCTACAACATACGACAGATACGTTGATAAATGATATGGATGGAGCGGAAACGCTGGGGATAAGAAGCTTTATAATCAATAACTCACGAGCGATAAGAAGAAGGTTGTTCCCGGATCTCGAAGACTATGAACATATAGGGTATGATGGAGGTAGTAAAGATATGATCAATAGAAAGAGACTTATCGGTAACACCTACCAGATATATAGATCGATACTGCATCAATTGGCTATTGACGAGAACTGGAATAACGTGTATAGTAATATCACGTTGCCTTCAGGTGATATGGGAACAATTAAAGTGGAGAGGGTTGATGATGAACGGGAAAGTAAGGGCGTTTAACGGGGATATGGGTATGGCGATGTCCGTATTCAAGGATATGGTAGGGAAGGTAAGATTTGTTTTTGCCGACCCTCCTTATAAGATAACCCAGGCAAGATACGACAAGGAGGGATTTGATTATAAGGCGATGTGGGAGGTAATCCAAAAAAATGCTGTGTCCGTACGGGGTGGTAGCCGTCACCTGTTCACTCACGGCGGCGGTCGAGATCATGAGGGTCGCCCCAGCGGGATGGTACCGGTACGACCTTGTTTGGCATAAGACTACCCCTACCGGTTTTCTTAACGCCAAGAAATATCCATTAAGAAATCATGAGTTGATACTTATCTTCTCACCTATGCCACTTGGGAAGCATACATATAATCCCCAAAAGACTTATGGTCATGTCAGGAAAGTATCCAAGGCCTCCAGTAAAGTGGGATGCAAGGAAACGGAATTATATGGCAAAGCCGGTCTCACTACATACGATAGCACGGAGAGATACCCGCTATCGGTCATGACATTTAAGACAGACAGGCAAAAATCAGCCATCCATCCCAACCAGAAGCCGGTGGAGTTACTAAGATACTTGATACGAACATACACGAATCCGGGAGATGCGGTAATGGATCCGGTAGCCGGGAGCGGAACGACAGGGATAGCGGCTTACGAGGAGGGAAGGGACTCCCTGCTTGTGGAGATAGACCGTCAATTCTTTGATGAGATGATAAACAGATTTAATAACAATAACATTAAAATAGATAGAATATGAATAAGATTGAAGAACTGGAAAATAAGTTGAAGGAAGAAAAAAACAAGATGCAGGCTAATCTAAAAGAGAACTATAAATGGGTCGTTGGGAAATACGTCAAATTCGATGAATATTCTATAATGAGAATAGATAATCTACGTTATATTCCTATAAATACCGTAGAAGATTATTATAAAAATGAGCTAGATCCAAATGAAGCTATTTACGTAGATGGCCCTGTGGCTCATTATAATGTAGAGGACAATTATTATTCTTTGGCAAAACATAAAAACATACAGATAAAGATAAGAAATATAATAGAGCCTGATGGTGAATTTGAGAATCTGGTAGAACGGTTGTTTAATGAAGCAAAAAAGAACTTACTATGAGCCTGTTTGTATGCGCTAAATGCGGCTGTATCGATAATACCGCCACGTCTAGTTACTGGATGTTGACAAATGAGTGTATAATAGACAAATTCGAGTATGCCAAGGAACTACAGCCGTACAAGGGCATGGGGCTGTGCAGCGAATGCGGGAGGCTGGCTACCAGCCCAGACGGACGTGATGTCGTGGTGTCCGGTAAATGGCACGGGAAGTTCCCGAAGGAGAAAGCTACCGAAGAGCAGTTGAAACATGTAGGATATAAAAATCTAATAAGATGAATAAGATAAGAAAAGGAGAAGTTAAAATATATAAAGGGAAAGAATACATAGCTATCCCTGAAATAGAAGAAGAGAGTTGTACGGGATGTTGTTTTTACGACAAAGGGATTTGTTTAATAGATCATGCTGATGATCCTAATTGCCTTCATAGCGGCATGATCTGGGAACAAAAAGAAAATAGTATGAGCGATATCAAAGAAAAGGCTATCAAATTAGCCATAGATGCCATGAAGCCCATACCGATACACTCATCACCATGCTACAGCGTAAGTGATAACAGATCGCCGGAGGAAAAGCATGAGGAGGAAATGAGGTTTTGTAAGGATCTTAACGACCTTAGATGTGAGATGCTTATTGATATGGCTAAGAAAATAGAGGAGTATTTATCATAAGAGGTGATATGAAAAAAATAATAGGAATAGATTTCGATGGGACATGCGTGACAGACTTATACCCTTGCGTAGGAGACAATATCGGAGCCGCTAGCGTATTGAGGAAACTAGCTGATAAGAATCTTCTGATATTATATACGTTGACATACTCCCACCACTAAAGTGATTGGGATTCTTGGATACAAGTGTACGGGACCCCGGTTTTACAACCGTTGGAATTACCCGTACTCTCCAATTCGGAAATGCCCTTCCGAAGGATATTTTTAGAGGCTAAGAGGTCCCTGTCGTTGATAGAACCGCATCCGGGACAAACCCATGTGCGGTCGCGTAACAACAGACCTTTATTAATACAGCCACATTCGCAAGTTTTGGAAGAAGGATACCATTTGTCAATCTTATGTACTATCACTCCATACTTTGAAGCGATATACGTAAGTTTGTTAATAAAAGAAAACGCCTGCTTCTCTTTTTCGGACGCCAACAACGCCTCTAACGCTTCTATATAATTATGCGGAAGATTCTTCTCCACGGATTTTTCCACCTTATTCAAAGCGTTTACCGCGCCATGAAATACACTCCTATATACATCAAATACCCTTCTTTCTTTTCTCGCTATTAAATATTCCATGCAAGATACGGAGATCATATACACGATCGTAGGTCTACCGCCAACCGGGTTTTTGCCATTTTGGGTAAAAACCTTATAGTCAATATTTTTGATAAAACCATTATCACCAGTAAGAACCCTAACGGCCTTACCTTTATCAGAGTATATCAAAGGCCAAACATCATCTAAATTAACTGGAAAATCTTCTCCGGATTCAACTAACTCAAGAACCTTCTCAAAATACGATCTAATAGACAAATCGTCATTTAAAACAATATTACACATAATATAAAAAATAGGCCCAAAAGGAAATGCCGGATCTCACCTCGACAAATCCTAATGAGCCAAAAATATCTTACACATTGAATGACCTTGAAGTGAGATCCCGTCATTCATTGTTTCATGATGCAAATATAGCCAATCAAATTGTCTTAAACAATTGACTGGCTATTTTTTTTGTCATACTATATCAGTTATCTTCCCCTGTCAAAATACCAATTAGCGTCCTCCCCGGACTCATCCTTATCCCTGCCTCCTAAGAAGAATCCCATCGTCATGCCGTTGGTCATCAACCAGTAGTCGGATGTCTGCTTAATATCCCTAGCCGTCTTGATATTATACCATTGCTTACCAAACGAGAACTTCATGAGCTGCCTCCATAGTTTGCTCTCGCCCTTATATACGCCGGTCTGGACGGTAGCGAACGGATCCCAGTTCCGAGGATCGGTGAGATCACCTAACTTCCGGGCGGTAACCAGCGGATCCTGTAGCATGTCTATGGCGTTAAGCTCCATGAACGGGGATGTCTGGGAGGCGATCTCGTTGATCGTCCTGAATCCTATATAGGTAATGAACTGCCCGAACCAGCTATCCTCATTATCCTCCCTATATCCCATCAAAGCCCGTCCTATGGCCATCATCGTGGCGAATACCGCCATATTGATAATCGATCTCTTGATATTGATCTGCTCGTAGGGGGTAAGCTTATCATACTCTTCCTTAAGCACGTCATATGCCTCCCCCATCCTACCCTCTGACATCGATCCATAGACATTTCCGGCCAATCTCCATAATGTTCTCATATATCCTTCCTCGAACTGGTTGGTTTGGAAATTGAAACCAGCTTTCTTATACGCCCGCTGTACGGCCAATATAAACCATCCACGGTGAGGCAGCACCATATTAAGGATAGCGTTCCGGCTAGCCCCCACCCGGTTCTGCTCGTTCAAGGCGCCGTCACAGATCTGCACCATACTCCTTACCCTACTGGACAAGGTGGGTATATATCGGTCTATAATATCCTTGTTAGCCTCGTTCTTAGCCACGATCTTTCCGTCCTTGACATCTACCATGTTCCACATAGAATAATCCCTTAAACGCTCCCAATCGCGTTTAGCCTCGTTAGCGGACATATTTCTGTCTTTCATCATCATCTCCTTGAAATTGGAGTATGACCAGAACTGACCTTCGTATAGGCGGGTATCATCCATGACCGAGATAATGACCTGCGGATCCAACGGGGAGTTAAGAACCTCCATCATCTTAAACGGCAGGTCCCGGAATAAGGTTCTCCAGATCTTGTTATACGCCGCCGATCGTACACGGTTGCGGACATTGAATACGCCTAGAGCCTCTCCAACGACATATAATTTGTTGGTACGGTTTATATCCCCGATCTCCGACACGTACGTACTTAATTGCTTCTGAGCTTCCCCATAGGCGTATTTCATGGAGTCCTTGCTTATATACTGCCCTACCATACCTTCCAAAAGGAAGTTGGCCTGCCCGGTAAGGGCGCCGGTAGCCGCTACGAACGGGGAGAAGCCTAGGTTGGATTTGGATACGAATTTGGTAAACATAAGAGCCAGCTTATTAAGATCGACCTTATAATTACCTATATTCCATTC
>ERZ894209.900-NODE-900-length-12051-cov-20.502834_pt1 | contig 12051 bp, 10 predicted proteins | sample MGYA00380288_ERZ894209 | MGnify/ENA primary metagenome ERZ894209 (study PRJEB32331, sample SAMN06328482) | human gut metagenome | biome: human gut microbiome; feature: stool | host: Homo sapiens | collected 2013-12-13 ... | reverse complement strand
TATAATCACTGCCCACAGGTCTGTCCGCCCGTCGTGCAGCAAGCACATGCTCCCATGCCGATTCCGATTCTTTTTGCTCCAGGACCAGACGGGCTTCCGGGTTCCTTTTTGCACCCTCCGGCATTTCTGTATCCACCAGCTGACAAAGCGCCTTTTTACAGCCTTCCCGGTCGTGCATTCTGCAGAGATCCGCCAGTACCTTTTTTAACTCAGAACGTTCTGTGATCCGATCTACGAATCCGTGCTCCATTAAAAATTCTGAGCGTTGAAAGCCCTTGGGCAAACGTTGTCCGATCGTCTGTTCAATTACCCGAGGTCCGGCAAACCCTATCAGCGCATTGGGTTCTGCCAGTATCACATCTCCTTCCATCGCAAAGCTCGCTGTCACACCGCCAGTAGTCGGATCTGTCAATACACAAACAGACAAAAGCCCTGCCGCGTGGTGCTTTGCCATTGCAGCAGATACCTTTGCCATCTGCATTAAAGAATGAATTCCTTCCTGCATACGCGCGCCGCCGGAGCAGGTAAACAGAATTAACGGTAAGTTTTCCGTCGTTGCTTTCTCGATCAGACGAGTCAGCTTTTCCCCGACAGCCCATCCCATGCTTGCCATCATGAAACGGCTGTCCATTACGCCAATCGCTGCCGATATACCATCTATGGAACCGGTTCCCGTAACGATAGCTTCCTTCATTCTGGTCTTCAGCCTTTCCGCTGCCAGCTTTTCTTCATATCCCTCAAACCCCAGCGGATTTTCTCCGACCAGCTCTCTGTCTGATTCCTGAAAGGTTCCCTCATCTGCCACTCTGCGGATTCTCTCATAAGCACGTACTTTAAAATAACCTCCGCACTTTGGACAAATATAATATGCATCCCGCACTTCCTGTACGAGAATCGGTTTTTTACATCTGCTGCAGCGGCATAATAAGCCATCCGGAACAGTTGTGGTGCTTTCTCTTTTTTTCAAAGCCGTTTTTGTTTTTTTAAAAACATGATCCAGATTCACTTGCTTTCTCCATTCCTGCGTTCCAGAAATTCAATGTCCGTTTTTCCCTGCCGGAACTCTTCATTCTCCAGAAGCTCATACAAAAAATCTACATTTGTATCTATGCCCTCTATGATCACTTCTCCCAGGGCACTGTGAAGCTTTTCAATTGCCTCCCGGCGGCTTTTCGCCCATACACTGATCTTTGCGATCATCGCATCATAAAACGGCGGAATCGTATAGCCACTGTAAATGGCAGAGTCAACACGGACACCCTTTCCTCCCGGCAAATGCAGCCCTGTAACCGTTCCCGGGCATGGTGCAAATCCCGCGTCCGGATTTTGAGCGTTTATCCTGACTTCTATGGAATGACCATTTACAGACACATCTTGCTGCTGCAGTAAAAGCAGCTGTCCATCCGCAATTCGAATCTGCTCCTTGATCAGGTCCACACCCGTAACCCATTCCGTAACCGGATGCTCTACCTGAATTCTGGTATTCATTTCCATAAAATAAAAATTTCCATCCGGCTCCAGTAAAAACTCTATCGTACCTGCGTTCACATATCCAGCTGCCTTTGCCGCGTCCACAGCACATTCCCCCATTTTTTGACGCTGACTTTGGGAAAGGCTTGCACAGGGTGCTTCCTCCAGCACCTTCTGATGCCGTCGCTGCATAGAACAGTCCCGTTCTCCCAGATAGATCGTATTTCCTGCATGATCTGCCAGAATCTGTACCTCCACATGCTTTGGTCCCGTCAGAAAATGTTCCAGATACATCGCTCCATCTCCAAAGGATTGTTTTGCTTCTGTCTGTGCTATCCGGAAATTTTTTCTGAACTCCTCCGGGCTTTGTGCCACACGCATACCCTTTCCGCCGCCTCCAAGGGCAGCCTTGATCATGACAGGATATCCGATCGCTTTTGCCTGCTCCAGTCCATCTTCTTCCTCATAAACAGCATCCCTGCTGCCCGGAATAATCGGGATTCCTGCTTTCTGCATCGTATTTCTGGCTTCCTGCTTATTCCCCATTCGTGCGATCACCTCTGCAGGAGGACCGATAAAAATAATCCCACATTTTTCACACAGCTCTGCAAACCGGCTGTTCTCTGACAGAAATCCAAATCCCGGATGAATCGCATCCGCCCCTGTTACAACAGCGGCGCTCAAAATCTGTTCCATTGCCAGATAGCTATCTGTCGGACGCGCAGGTCCAATGCAGACAGCCTCATCTGCCAGCTTTGCATGCAATGCATCCCGGTCTGCTTCGGAGTACACAGCAACCGTCTCAATTTCCATCTCCCGACACGCCCGGATGATCCGAACCGCAATTTCACCTCTGTTTGCAACAAGTACCTTTCTGATCATGTCTGTTATCAAGCTCCTATCATAAATGTCAGCTCTGCCCTTGCAACAATCTTTCCGCCTACACTGGCAGTTGCCTCTCCGATTCCCATCGGTCCTTTTTTTCGGATAATGCGTGTTTCCAGGCAAAGTCTGTCACCCGGAATCACTTTTCCTTTAAAGCGGCATTTATCCACTGCACCAAAATATGCAATTTTCCCTTTGTTTTCCGGAAGCGATAAAATCGCTACTGCTCCTGTCTGCGCCAATGCCTCCAGGATCAGCACTCCCGGCATTACAGGCTCCTCTGGAAAATGTCCGGCAAAAAAATCTTCCCGGTATGTAACACATTTATAGCCAACTGCATATTCTCCCGGCTCATAATCCTCAATTCCGTCAATCAGCAAAAAGGGATGTCTGTGCGGAATCAGTTCCTGGATCTGCATAATATTCAACTGCTTCATAGGGTTCTCCATATCCGTTTTAGTTCTGTTCTTCCACAATAAAAAGCGGCTGCCCGTATTCCACCATCTCCCCGTTTGACACAAGAATCTGCTTCACGGTTCCGCAGTAATCACTTTCCAGCTCATTCATCAGCTTCATGGCTTCCACAATTCCAAGGGTCTGACCCTTTTCTATCCCGTCGCCTTCCTGTACAAAGGGTTCGGCATCCTCTGCTGGCGCTGCATAAAAGATACCAACCAGCGGGGAGACTACCGTTTTTGTATGCTCTGTTTTTGTGGGCTCTGTTCCTGTAAGCTCCACCTGTGACATCTGTTTTGACTTATCTTGTGGACTTTCCGACTGTTTTTGCAGCTGCACCAAAGTGCTTTGTGTTTCTGGATCTGTTTGCTTACGAGGCTGCTTCTTTTTTAGGCTTAAACGCATACCGTTTTGTTCCAGGCAAAAACTATCAAGCTCTGATGCCGATACCCGGTCGATCAGCTCTACGATCTGTTCCAATTCCATATCTGTTACTCCCTGTTTCCTTCCTCATAGCGTTTCATTAAAATAGTGGCATTGTGTCCGCCAAAGCCAAGGGAATTGCTCATTGCATAATCCAGTTTTTTCTGCTTCGGTGCACCAATGGTATAATCGAGGTCACATTCTGCATCCGTCTCCTTCGTACCGACAGTCTGATGAATAAAGCCCTCCTGCAGGGTTTTCACACATACAATTGCCTCTACTGCACCAGCGGCACCAAGTAAATGCCCGATCATGGATTTGGTGGAATTAACAGACACCTGTTTTGCTGCTTCTCCAAATGCCCGTTTGATCGCCCGTGTTTCAAACAGATCATTATGATGCGTCCCTGTTCCATGTGCATTGATATATCCGATCTGATCCGGCTCCGTTTCTGCCTCCTGCATAGCAAGCTCCATCGCCCTTGCTGCACCGCTTCCATCCTCACATGGCGATGTAATATGAAATGCATCTCCGGTCGCACCATATCCAACCAGCTCTGCGTAAATCCTTGCGCTTCTTTTCCGGGCATGCTCCAGCTCTTCCAGAACAAGGATTCCGGCACCTTCCCCAAGAACAAAGCCTTTTCTGTCTACATCAAAGGGAATGGATGCCCGCAGCGGATCTGTTTCCTGAGAAAGCGCCGTAAGAGCCTGAAATCCTGCAATACCTGTCGGACAAATACAGCTTTCTGCTCCGCCGGCAAACATGATCTCCGCATCCCCATACTGAATGGCGCGGAATGCGTCTCCGATGCAGTTTGTTCCGGAAGCACATGCCGTTACAACATTGGTGCATTTTCCACGTATACCCAGTTGAATGGAAATATTTCCTGCTGCCATATTGGAAATCATTCTCGGAACCATCAAAGGATCTACCCGATTTGCCCTTCCTTCCAGAATTTTTGTGTATTCCTTTTCAATGGTCGAAAGGCTGCCAATTCCGGATCCCACGATCACACCGGCACGAAACAGATCTTCTTTTGTCAGATCGAGTCCGGCATCCTCCAGAGCCTCCTTTGCAGCTGCGACTGCATACTGAGAAAACAATTCCATCCGCCTTGCCGCTTTTGCATCCATTTTCTCTTCCCCATGGAAATCTTTTACCTGAGCTGCAAGCTTTACTTTAAAGTCCTTCGTATCAAATCCGGTAATTTCTCCAATTCCTACGGTTCCTTTTCTGACGTTTGTCCAAAATTCCGGAACCGTATTCCCGATTGGCGTAACCGCGCCTAATCCGGTAATCACAACTCTTCTTTTCTGCACCATTTTTTCCTCTGTATTTTTTTTCATAAGGCTCCTCATGTCCTGAAAATTCCCTGTGCTGCTATCTCAAAGCTGTCTTGCGCCAGATTTGCTTCTGCTTTTTTTGCTACATCAGCATGCCGCCATCTACCTGTAATACCTGACCGGTAATATAATCTGCGTCTTCGGATGCCAGAAACGCGATCACCCCCGCCACCTGTTTTGCTGTTCCAGGTTTTTTCAATGGGATTGCAGAAAGCATTCGTTCTCTGGCTGCATTGCTTAAATTTTTTGTCATATCGGTCTCAATCCATCCCGGTGCAACTGCATTCACTGTAATATTACGTGAAGCCAGCTCTTTTGCCGCACTCTTTGTCATACCGATCACACCAGCCTTGGACGCCGCATAATTTACCTGTCCTGCATTCCCGCAAATTCCGACTACAGATGCAAGATTGATGATCTTTCCGCTTCTTTGGCGAAGCATCTGACGGGAAACAAAATGCAGCATGCAAAAAGTTCCTTTCAAATTTGCAGCAATCACAGCATCAAAATCCTCCTCCGACAGTTTCATCAAGAGATCATCCCTTGTTATGCCTGCATTATTGACCAGGATATCGATTCTTCCAAATGTATCTATGATCTGTTTGATATTTTTTTCACATTCTGCATAATCAGAAACATCCCATGCCATGCACACTGCATCCCCGCCTGCAGACTTTATTTCTGCAACCGTTTCAAGTGCTGCCGCCTCCGATCCCCTGTAATTGACGATCACAAAGGTACCTCTTTTGGCAAGTTCAATCGCCGTTGCTCTTCCGATTCCTCTGGATGCTCCGGTTATTACTGCAACTTTTCCTGTCAGCATGTTTCCCCTCATTTCCGCGCACGTTTTTTGCACGTTCCGAGTTTGTGTCGAGTGCGCGCAGACACAAATCTCGCGATTGAAAAATTTTATTTTTCAATCTTTTCTCCTTTTATACCGTTTCGTTCAGAAAATCCTGCATTCTTACAAGATCCTCCATGGTAGAAACCGTACAGATCTTTGCCTCTGCATTTATTTTTTTCAACAAGGTGCTCAGGGTATGCCCCGGACCGATCTCTACAAAATACTCTACACCTTCTGCAAGCATCGTTCTCATGCTCTGCTCCCACTTTACAGGAGAATAAACCCCCTGGGAAAGCAGGGACCGAATCTGCTCTGTTTTTGTGATTGACTGAGCCGATACATTCGATACGTACGGAATCTGAAGCTCTGACAGTCTCACCTGTTCCAGCTCCTGTTCCAGTTTTTCTCCTGCCGGCTTCATAAACGGAGAATGGAAGGGTCCGCTGACCTTCAAAGGGATGACTTTGGCACCGTTTTCCTTCAGTCTTGGTATCATTTCCAAAAGTGCCTGTGTCTCCCCGGTTATCACCTGCTGACCCGGGCAGTTATAATTTGCAACCGTAACGGCATCGGTATTTTTTAAGAGTGCCTCCAATACATCCGGTTCCAGACCGAGCACCGCAGCCATCCCTCCAAATCCGTCCTTTGTTGCATTTTGCATCAACAGCCCCCGCTTTCTGACTAAGAGAAGTGCCGTTTTTATATCCATAGCACCAGCTGTTGCAATTGCTGCATATTCTCCAAGACTCAATCCGGCTGTCATATTCGGAGCAATCCCAGTTTCCAGAATCGCCGCTGTCATTGCCAGGCAACATGTGACCAGACACGGCTGTGTATATTCCGTTCTGTTCAACAGGTCATTTTTCTCAAAACAAAGGGACTTCACATCGAAATCCAGTACGCTTTGGGCTGTATCCACTACTGCTGCAGCTGCACTGTTCTGTTCATAAAAATCCAGTCCCATTCCAGGCATTTGTGCTCCCTGCCCCGGATATAAAAAAGCTACCTTTTTCTTTTTTATCGCCATACCTTCATCCTTTTTTCTGCATCCTCTATCAGCTGTCTGATCAAGGTCCTGCAATCTGTTTCTTCATGGATCATGCCTGCAATCTGTCCAGCCATTACGCTTCCGTTTAACACATCGCCTTCCGTTACCGCTCTTCTTAATGCACCAAGTGTAAGATATTCCAGTTCTTCCATGGAAGCTCCCGCCTGTTCCAGCTCCAGATACCGTTTCGTCATATCATTGCGCAGAGCCCGGACCGGATGTCCCGTGCTTCTTCCTGTTACCTTTGTATCAATATCTTTTGCTTTTAAAATCCGTTCTTTGTAGGCCGGATGAATATGACATTCCTTTGTCACTACAAAACGCGTTCCCATCTGAACGCCTTCCGCACCAAGCATAAGGGCTGCTGCAATTCCTCTTCCGTCTGCAATGCCTCCTGCCGCGATCACCGGAATATTCACCGCATCACAAACCTGCGGGACAAGGGTCATTGTCGTACTTTCTCCGACATGCCCGCCAGACTCATAGCCCTCTGCCACAACTGCATCTGCTCCGCACTTTTCCATCCTTTTTGCCATTGCAACAGATGCAATAACCGGAATGACCCGAATATCCTTTTCTTTCCAAAGCGTCATATATTGTTCCGGATTTCCCGCACCTGTTGTGACAACCGGCACACATTCCCGCGCCACTGTCCGCGCTACTTCATCTGCGTGAGGGCTCATCAGCATGATATTGACACCAAAGGGTCTGTCCGTCCGTTTTCTGACCTCTCTGATCTGCTCTGCAACCCATTCTGCCGGTGCATTCGCTGCACCGATCATTCCCAGTCCTCCGCCATTTGATACCGCTGCTGCAAGATGATAATCCGCCACCCAGGCCATTCCACCCTGAATAATGGGATATTCTGTTTTCAGCAATCCGGTGACTCTTGTCTGCATCCTGTTTTTGTCCTCCGCTTATGCTTTATGGCTTTCTACATAGCTCATGACATCACCGACTGTTTTCAGCTGTTCCAAATCCTCTGCCGGAATATCAACTCCAAAATGCTCTTCAAATGCCATTACCATTTCAAACAGATCCAGGGAATCTGCCTTCAGATCCTCTGAAAAAGAGGTTTCCGGTGTAATGGAATCTTTATCTGCTCCAAGGTTTTCTGCTACAATTGCCTTAATTTCTTCAAACATAATGAAAAATCTCCTTTTTAATTTTTTAAATCCATTCTGCGATAGATGCACCCCAGGTCAGTCCACCGCCAAATCCTGCCATTACAATTCTGTCTCCTGTTTTCAGTCTTTTCGACTGATCCAGTTCGTTTAAAAGAATCGGAATACTTGCAGATGACGTATTTCCGTAATTCTGCAGATTCATGGGAAATTTTCCCAGAGGCTCCTTCAGACGCTTTGCCACGGCCTCCACAATCCTTTGATTTGCCTGATGCAAAACATAGCAGTCAATTTCTTCTCTGGAAAGTCCATTGATACAAAGCACCTCCTCAATCACCTGCGGTACCCTGCGCACTGCAAACCGAAATACTGCCTGCCCATCCATACTGACCTTTGATGAAGCACTCTGCTCTATGCTGAGTCTATGCTGCTCTGTCTCCAGATTTCTGTCATAGTGATGCTCCAGCATCAATGCATTTCCCATGCTTCCATCCGAATGGGATATAAACCGATATCCCTTTTTTTCTGTGCAGGTCAGAACAACTGCTCCGGCTCCGTCTCCAAATAAAATACAGCTGTTTCGATCTTTCCAGTCAATGATATTAGACAGACGCTCACTGCCAATGATCAAGGCTGTTTTGTAAGCTCCGTTTTCCAGATATGCTTCTGCACTCTGATATGCCAGTAAAAACCCACTGCATGCTGCATTTAAATCAAAGCAGACTGCCCGTACCGCTCCGATACGTTCCTGAATCCGACAGGATACCGATGGCATTACTGTTTCCGCAGAAAGCGTCGAAACAATCAGCAGATCGATTTCCTTTGCTGAAATCCCGGAATGCTCCAGAGCCTGCATAGCTGCCTGGACGCCCATATCGACCACAGTTTCTTTCTCCGCGATATGCCTTCTGCAAATTCCGGTTCGCTCCCGAATCCATACATCTGTCGTCTCAACCATCTGCTCCAGTTCCCGGTTTTCCACAATTTTTTCCGGTATGTATGAACCGGTTCCTCTGATCTCGACTGCCATTGTCTCTTTTATCCCGTCCAAGCTGCAACAGCAATGACGGAATGTCCTTTCTGTTTTCGTTTCGTCCCCTATCTTACCCAAAACGGAATTGGAATACAATTTACAAAAAAAGACAAAATGTCAACTTCTATTCGGTGCATACAAAAAAGACCCGGGTGCAAATCTGTTATGCACTCGGGTCTGATTCGTTGAATATGTCCGTTTTCTATATTATTTTCTGCACCCGTTCGATAAATTCCGCCACTGCTCCATCCATGCAGTCCGACAGAACCATATCACAACAATCCTTTACCTCCTGGGGTGCATTTTTTACGCAGGCAGAAAGCCCTACTGCCTTCAGCGCTCCTATATCGTTAAAAAAATCTCCGATAAACGCGGCTTCCTCTGCAGTTCCTCCAAGATACCTGCAGGCACGTCTGAGCGCATCCCCCTTTCCGGATGCCTCGTTCATAATCTCTACCAGAGTATCCTCCGTATGCTCGATTCTGACGCCATCCGGCTTATGACTTCTGACAAATTCTGCGCATTTTATTCCATCCTGCGCCGATACGCATAAAATGATCCGATACCAGGGCTTCTCGATCTGCTCCAGCAAAGCGATCGGGTAGCTATATTGCTGCTGGCAGGCAGTCTGATCCTCTTTTGTCTTCACCTGCCAATAGTTCGTACGATTCACAATGACGATTCTGCACTCTGTGAACTGCTCCAACTCTTTTTTCATAGAAAATGCAAACTGCAGCGCATCTTCTTCCACGCAAAGCTCATCTAAGTATTCGCCCTTCTGAAAATCGTAAAGTGCACAGCCGCCATTTACCACACTCAATGTATTGATCGGAAGGTCACCAATAAAGCCCTTCACACTGTCCGGTGAACGTCCTGTGCATACACCGAAGCTTCCGCCCTCTTCAACATATTTCCGAATCGCCAGTCGGTTTTTCTCCGGTATTCCAATTCCGCCGATTCCAAGGGTTCCATCGACATCCGCAAAAATATATTTGATCTCCATTCCCCTGCTTTTACCTCTCTTTTTTCCTGTCAGTTCCATCTGTGCCATATGCGTTACCGTTAAGTCTTCGCTATTTCACCCGCACTGCCCGAAACCGTATCCGTACATAATCTACGAACCAGTGATCCTGCTGCCAGAGTGTATCCCGCAGTTTCTCGATCGTTTCCCAGATAATTTCTTTTTTCAGAGAATCGTCCATACCAAGAAACGGCGTTTTGACAAACATGGAAATCCAGTCTGCCAGACCGTCTCTTCCCTCCTGCACCGTCGGACGATCAAAGAGGCTCGCATATTCTACCCGAAATCCTGCCTGCTCCAACATCGGGGCATACGTTCCAATCGTCGGAAAATAGAAAACACGCGGATAGGTCATACCATGGGCTGCAAAACATTTTTCCAGCGTGCTGTGCACCTGCTCCGCGCAGCCATAACCGCCAAATTCGCAGACAAACTCACCGCCGAGCACAAGCTGATGACAGATATTGTCGAGCATCTTCTGCTGGTCTTTTGCATCAATCCAGTGAAGCACCGCATTGGAAAAAATCGCATCCGCCTTCTGTTTCAGAGAAAAGTCAACCGCATTTCCTTTCTGAAAAGAAATCCCGGAGCAGTTTTTTTCTGCCAGCCTCAGCATCGTTTCTGAATCGTCTACTCCCAATACGTGATAGCCTTTTTCTGCGAGCTTTTTGGTCAGCATCCCGTTTCCACAGCCAAGGTCAACCACAAAACTTCCTTTCGGCTTCGTCAGCAGCTCCATCACAGATTCCCCATAGGAGGGTACAAACGAAAAATGTTTCTGGTAATCGGAAGCATTCCAATCGATATTCGGCATGTCCTTTCCTCCTCATCTTTTTCACAAACCGCATCTCGCGCTTTTTTTAGTTCATGACAATAGAATGCTCGCAGAGCGTGCATTCTATTGTTTAGCACAAAAAGGCGCAAATTTTACGAACATTTCTGCATCCGTAAAATCCGCGCTCTTTTTTATCCCTCAGCGGAACGCGTGTTCTGTTGTTTGTACTCAGGAAACTGTTACGCTTGTCCAGTCATCCGAAGGACAGATGCCAATATAGGTTTTACCAGGATTTAAGGTTATCTCTGCTCCGGATAAATCATAATAATGCGTAATTCCGGTCTCACTTGCTTTTGCCCACATAATCGGGATCGCTTTTCCACCGGTAATATACCAGCCTGCGCCCTGCCCGATCACGTTATAAATCAAATAGCCATTTTTATCATATTGGGTAAAGGTGCAGTTCTGTAAAATAACATTTGCAAAAGAAGGAGCTTTTTTATCCTCTCCATCTTTGGCAAGCTTTTTATTTTCGTAATAATCATAGGTACCGGTTTTTGCATTGTAGGACAGATACGGTTTTGTCAGTCTGAAACAGTTTAACTGCACCAGGTTTGCCGGAATGTTGCCAGCCTTTGCAGAAAGATTCGTCGCTCCAATCTTCCAGTGGTTCATCGCTGCCGGATTTGTGTAAGTAGAAGGAATGGCGGCTGTTGTCACCTGCTTTGCGATGTCATTTTTAAGGACATATTCGGTAAACTCCTGCGCCTTGCCATTTTTCACTCTGCTAAAGCCACCGGATAAATGGCTAATCCCTGTGGACTTGAAATACGGATTATTATAAAACGGTCCGCCATCATGAATCAGAATTGCATTCCATTCCGAAGCAAGCAAAATATTCGTCGGTCTTGTGGAACGGACATTGCCGATCTGACCAACATTCTGCCAATCCTTATAAATCGCCATCAGTCTGGTAACTCGCTTATTTGCAGTCGAGTTCATCATCTCATAAACGACATCCGCTTCCGAAAGCCCGTAATGCGGCAGTGCTTTCGTATCATTATCGATCATAACCGCAACCGGACGCTGTGTCTGTAGCGCTATGCTCGTCGGAAGACCCGTCAGTTCAGATACATAGGCTGCCTGCGCTGCAGCGGCCGGAGCTGCCTGTGCCTCGATCCCAGAAATCGGGGCAAGCAACAGTGCTGCAGCAGTAAAAACTGCAGTCATAGACAAATATCTCTTGTTCATATAAAATACCTCTCTCCTATAATCTCTTTCCTTACATTTTATCATTCTGAGCGCACACTGTAAAGAAAAAGGTACTGCCCTGTGCAGAAAACAATACGCACCGTCTGGTTGCGAAAGCGACATTCTTCCTTTCCGACACAGTGCGATCCTTACGGAGCGTTTTTGCATTCACCGTCCGTTCACACGCGCCATTCGCAAACTCGCATCTTCGATGTTTTCCGCTGCTGCGCAGCTCCTTTTGCTCATGAAGCGGCGCTCCCTTCGTGGGACCAAACAGGCAGATTTTCGTGCAAGCACGAATCTGCCTGTTTGGTCCCAAAAGTGAACTGAGATAACAAAAAACGTCTGTTGAGTTCTCAACAGACGTCCTTGTCA
>ERZ894209.885-NODE-885-length-12267-cov-127.134376_pt1 | contig 12267 bp, 7 predicted proteins | sample MGYA00380288_ERZ894209 | MGnify/ENA primary metagenome ERZ894209 (study PRJEB32331, sample SAMN06328482) | human gut metagenome | biome: human gut microbiome; feature: stool | host: Homo sapiens | collected 2013-12-13 ... | reverse complement strand
TTCCGGGTTCTGCCCGGCATGGACGATAAGAGAACATTATTATGATACCAAAAAAACTTATCTAATTGTATTTTTTTCCCTTTTGTTTGGGAGGGTGTTTAGTAATTTATATATTTGCGTTTGTAGAAATTAATAGCAAGATGTGTTTTTGTGGACACAAAAACCAAATCTTGCCTGATAAATCAGGAGTTTAGCCCCCTCGCAACTTGGGGGCATATATTATTTAGTATCATAGTATGAAAGCAAATAAAAGAGATAGAATAGTGAAAGTTCGCTTAACGAATTTAGAATATGAAGAACTAACTAAAGCTTCTAAATCTAGCAAATGTATGTCAGATTATTTTAGACAGAGAGTCTTTAGGAAAGGAGTTGGTCTTATTGACCCTAAAGAATTTATTCGTTCGATGGATGAAATTTGTTTGGAAATGAAACGTATAGGAAATAATATAAATCAGTTGGCTAGGTATGTAAATATTCATAAGGAAGAAGTTAATCAAGAGGTTCTTAATGAGGTAGAAAAGAAAATGGCAGACTATGTAATTATGCAAGATAAATTGAATGTTACTTGGCGTAAGTTGATGTCAATCAAATAATATATGTATATATAATATTTATATATATAATTTTAGTGATAAAGACAGCGTTACTATTTCTTTTCCCTAAAGTTCCTTGTGTCGTTTCTCTCTATACCTGAATACAGGAAAACGGCTGCATCATAAAAGAAAAGACACCGACACCATTCAGGAACTACCGCCCATCGGCAAAAGGATTGCATCTAATTGATACCTTTTCTGCCTGCACTGGAGAGAAACCGGGAAGGTATTTGATACCGTACTTTTCCGGGTTCTGCCCGGCATGGACGAAGAGAAAACATTATTATGATACCAAAAACTTTAGGGGAAAATATTATATATATAAATAATATATGAATATATAATATTTGTATATTTATTGTATGAATAAATTATATTGAAATATTCTTTTATTGAATATTTGTTTGTATATTTGCGGTGTGAAGTTATAAATATGGTAGTAGTAGTTTTAAAAGCGGCAACTTCTTTCGCTGGTATTGATTATAATGAGCGAAAGAATGAGGAAGGCAAGAGTGAACTTCTTGTTGCAGAAAATTTTGCTATGAATCCAGATAATTTGAAGAAGTCGGATTATATAGCTTATATGGAATCTGTCTGTAGGACTAATCCAGCGGTCAAGGCAAAACAATTTCATGCAGTGATTTCATGTAAGGGGCGTGAATATTCGGCAGAGGATTTGAAAAATGTAGCTTTGCAATATATAAATAAAATGGGTTATGGAAATAATCCTTATATGATATATTTTCATTCTGATACAGAAAATAATCATGTACATATTGTTTCTACACGAGTACAGAAGAACGGACAGAAGGTAAAAGATAATATGGAAGCTGTGCGCTCACAGAAAGTCATAAATCAAATAATGAATGTTGATTTAGCTTTGAAGGCTAAAGATGATATTTCAAAATACATGGAGTTTTCTTTTTCTACAGTGCAGCAATATAAGTTGTTACTTGAACAATCAGGATGGAAATTAAGAGAAAAGGATGGATTATTAATTTTGTATAAGGGTGGTGAAAAGCACGCTTCAATTCAATTAGAGCAGATAAAAGATAAAGCTAAACAATATACACCTGATGAAGAAAGAAGAAAACAGATAACAGCTCTTTTATTTAAATATAAGCAAGGACTTTCCTATACAGAACTTCAAACTTTGATGAAAGATAAGTTTGGTATAAATTTAGTCTTTCATACAGGAAAAGGACATACTAAACCTTATGGATATACATTAATTGATTATAGAAATAAGAGAGTTTTGAAAGGTGGGGAAGTTATGGATTTGAAGGAACTTTTAGTAGAGCCTAATAAACAAGCAAAAGTTGAACACTGTAATAGTATAATTAATCTTCTTTTGAAAGATGGAACAAAATATACAATGGATAGTTTCAAGAAATTAATGTTAGATTACGGTTATAGGTTTTCAATGAATGGCACAATATTTATAAATGGTGATGATAAGGCTTTATTGGTTCTTGATAAAAAACTGTTGAAAGAACTTAGATATAATAGCAGAGTGTATGAAGCAAATAAATTTAATGTTGCTACACTTAAAGAAGCCGAGTTGTTAAGTAGAATTTATCATGTGAAAAAAGATGATATTTTGATTCAAGAGCATATGGATAAAAAAAATACTGTCTATACTGATATGATAAATAGTTATTTGGCTCATAGTTCAGATTTACATTCTACATTAAGAGAAAAAGGAATTCTTTTTGTTGAAGATGATAATTTAGTTTATCTAATAGATAAAAAGAATAAAGTAATCGTAAGTACTGATGATTTAGGAATCAATATTATAAAAGATGGCTATAGTAAAGATAGGATTACTCTAGTTACTCTTGATAAGATGGAAAGAATAAATGTTGAACAAGATTCAGAACTGGCAAGGGGATTTAATCTGATTGATGCTATTTGTGATATTCTTAGCCAGCATATAAATGTACAGCAAGATAAATCTCCTAATAGGAAAAAGAAAAGAGGACAGCAACAAAATTAATAAATATAAGTAAGATATGATAATATTATTTGGGAATCAGAAAGGTGGTTGTGGTAAAACGACTAATTGCATACAATTTGCCAACTATCTAGTAGAAAAAGGAAAAGAAGTTCTAGTATTGGATTTAGATTTTCAGCGTTCATTATCGGATAGAAGAAAAGAAGATATTGCGACCTATGATAATGAACCTAAATATGAGGTTATACAAACCGATATATCTAATGTTGCTAAAATTATTAGTGATTTTACTAAGGTTGAGCAAGGAAATCTATTAATAGATTTGCCTGGTAAGATTGATGATGATGCTCTGGGAACTATTCTTAAAGCTGCGGATATAATAATATGCCCATTTAAATACGATAAATTTACAATGGATAGTACAGGTTTTTTTATCCAAGTGTTACAGTATTTAAATGTAAAAGCTAAAATATTCTTTTTACCTAACAATATGAGAACTGCGGTAAGATATGAAACAAAAGAACAGGTAGTTGATATTCTTAAGCAAGTTGGTTTTGTTACAGATGAAATACCAGCTTCTGTTGCTATGGAACGTATAAATACATTAGCAATTAGTAATGAGTGTATTGATAAGGTGAAGAATGCTTATGATTATATCATTCAAGAAGGAGCAATAAAATAAAATATTCTTTTAATAGATATTTGTTATAAAGTTATTCATTTATTGTATATATTTGCACATGGCTGATAAATTAAGGAAAAAGCAAAATGAAGGTATTTCTAGTGTTCTGGAAATAGCTAAAATGATAAGAGGTGAAGAATTGCATGGGAGTAGTATAAATGAAGCTCCTATTCAAGAAGCTAAATATGAAGTTGAAGAGGAGAAAGAACCACTTCATGTAAAAATGGAAACAACTTCTTCGGAAGTTTTTAATTTTAATGGCTCTAGTGAAATGGATTTGACGGACTTATTAGAGTACATTAAAGGAAAAAATTATAATTGCAAGGAAGTTCTATATGTTGATACAGATGTAAAAGAGGTGTTTGGGTTGCTCAAAGCTAAAGCCAAAATACCTATTTCATCTTTAGTTTCGTTTATTTTGGAAGATTGGTTAACTAAACACCGTAGCGACATAAGTTCTTTGATTAAGCAAAAAAAAAACCGTTTTCTTTAGTACAGAAAAAGGGTCGTTTTGTGAAACAAAAGATTTTTGGTTAGGCTATAGACCCGTCCAATGGGTTTTTCCTCATTGGACGGATATTTTAGATAGAAACAATAATTTCTTTAGGGATTCCTGTATAATATGCTATTTTTTCTACAGGAATATTATCTTCTCTCATTTTTATTATAATATCAATATTTTCTTTAGTAATAGAAGAAGGTATAAACGTAAATAAAATGTCTGACAATTTGCTTATAGCCTTAATAACTTTTTGTTTGTCAGATTCTTTTTTTAAGTCTATTTCACTGAAAGTTGAAAGTTTATCATGCAAAATAAGATAATATATTCCTCCTATTATTAGTGCAGATATAGTTACAATGTCAATATCTGTATTGGAGAATATGTTTGAGAATTTTTGGCATAAAGGTAACGTGTGCAATTCCCGTAGTTGAGCGGTACGTTGACTAGTTTCATTGTTATTAGCTAGTTCCCATTTTAGAAGTTCTTGCATGATTTTATTTTCTGATAAAGATTGAAATAAACCTACAAGAATGTTCATATATAGTGCTTTATCGTTACTAGATTGTTTTTGTGATTTTACAATATCGCTAAACCAATAGTCGTATTTTTTTACATACTCGTCAATGAACTTATTCAAATCATCATATCTGTTATAGAATTGTACAGGCTCAATTTCAGCTTGTCGCATAATACCTGTAACTGTTAGATTAGAAAATCCTTCAGTTTCAATTAAATGGGTTGCCGCATTAATAATGCTTTCCTTTATGTCTTTGGCACTTCTTCGCTTTCTCCTTTCTTTCATTATTATTTTATTTTTATGTTCTTATTTATATCATTAAGAGTATTGACTAAAGATTCTAATTGTTCAAGTTTATGCGTGGCAAGAACGCTGACCCTTAATCTTGCTTCTTTGGTTCTTACAGCCGGATATACAATTCCAATTGTAAAGATACCTTTTTCTTGCAACATTTTAGCAATTTCGTAAACCTTTTTATTATCTCTTATCATAATAGGAAAAATAGGGGAAACAGATTTTCCTATGTCGAACCCTTCTTCTTTCAACCGTTTTCTAAGATAGTTCGTATTTTCCCAAAGTTTGGTTCTTATTTGTGGTTCTTTTTTTATAATCTCTAAAGCTTTTAGTATGGATGCTGTGACTTGTGGGGTAGGGGCTGCTGAAAACACATTGCTGTCCGCATAAAATTTCAAGTATTGTATTATCTTCTTCGAAGCTGCTGCAAATCCCCCTACGCAACCAAATGACTTGCTGAATGTGCCAGTAATAATATCAATTTGACCTAAACAGTTATAGTATTCAGCTGTTCCTCTGCCATTGGCTCCCATTACTCCTATTCCATGTGCATCATCTAACATCAGCATGGTTTCATAAGTCTTGCAAAGAGTAATAATTTCCGGAAGTAAAGACAAATCCCCATCCTGGGAATATACACCATCTATTATTACAAGTTTAGTTTGATATTGCCCTTTGACTTCTTTTAGTACCTTCTCCAAATATTCTAGGTCGTTATGCCCAATTCGTTTTATATTTGTTCCTTTTAGTCCAGCCATTGCGCTTGTGTGGATATAAGGGTCTATCAATGCAATATCATTTTGACCCAATAAGGCTCTTAGTATTCCGGCATTTGCTCCAAATCCGGAAGAAAATAAAATAGCTTCTTCTTGTCCTACAAAAGAAGCTATTTCTTTCTCTAGCTGTTGGTGTATGTCGAGATAACCACCTATTACTTGTGCAGCGCAAGCACCTGTTCCATATTTTTTTATAGCATCTATACCTGCTTGTTTAGTTTCTTCTCTTTGTGACATACCTAAATAATCATTAGAAATAAATGCAATAACAGGTTCGTTGAAGCCTTCAATTGCCATTGTTGAACCGATACCTGTATGTGAAGTTATCCAATAGCTTTTACATCCGAAATCATTTAGTTGCTCAATGTACTGCTGGAAATCATTTGCTCTCTCAATAGCATTTTTCCCATAGGATAGTTCAAAGTCTTTTAATGAATGATAAGTTTTTTCCATATTAGTATAATTTAGATTGTATATTGCAAAAATAGCAAATATATTATGTTTTTAAGCATTAACAGTGGAAAAAACAATATAATTCTTATATTATATACAATTTGTATTGTATATTTGCGATATGCAAATGCATTTGCTGAATAATTACTAACTTAAAAATATCGTTTTATGAGAAAACAAATTTTAATTTTATTAGGTTTCTCTTTTAGTCTTATTGCTTGTCAGCAAAACGAAGAGATTGGTTCTGTGGAGGATAATGCCAATCCAAACGAACTTACTACTAGAGCTGCTTCTATGAGAAGGGTTCCTACACAAGCGGAAAAGGATAATCTTAAAAAGGCTTCTCCTGTTACAGAAATATTATTTACATCTAAATTTGGGAAATCCTTTTTAAGATTATCCTTTTCCGCTTGTGTAGGAACCCTTCTCATAGAAGCAGCTCTAGTAGTAAGTTCGTTTGGATTGGCATTATCCTCCACAGAACCAATCTCTTCGTTTTGCTGACAAGCAATAAGACTAAAAGAGAAACCTAATAAAATTAAAATTTGTTTTCTCATAAAACGATATTTTTAAGTTAGTAATTATTCAGCAAATGCATTTGCATATCGCAAATATACAATACAAATTGTATATAATATAAGAATTATATTGTTTTTTCCACTGTTAATGCTTAAAAACATAATATATTTGCTATTTTTGCAATATACAATCTAAATTATACTAATATGGAAAAAACTTATCATTCATTAAAAGACTTTGAACTATCCTATGGGAAAAATGCTATTGAGAGAGCAAATGATTTCCAGCAGTACATTGAGCAACTAAATGATTTCGGATGTAAAAGCTATTGGATAACTTCACATACAGGTATCGGTTCAACAATGGCAATTGAAGGCTTCAACGAACCTGTTATTGCATTTATTTCTAATGATTATTTAGGTATGTCACAAAGAGAAGAAACTAAACAAGCAGGTATAGATGCTATAAAAAAATATGGAACAGGTGCTTGCGCTGCACAAGTAATAGGTGGTTATCTCGACATACACCAACAGCTAGAGAAAGAAATAGCTTCTTTTGTAGGACAAGAAGAAGCTATTTTATTTTCTTCCGGATTTGGAGCAAATGCCGGAATACTAAGAGCCTTATTGGGTCAAAATGATATTGCATTGATAGACCCTTATATCCACACAAGCGCAATGGCTGGACTAAAAGGAACAAATATAAAACGAATTGGGCATAACGACCTAGAATATTTGGAGAAGGTACTAAAAGAAGTCAAAGGGCAATATCAAACTAAACTTGTAATAATAGATGGTGTATATTCCCAGGATGGGGATTTGTCTTTACTTCCGGAAATTATTACTCTTTGCAAGACTTATGAAACCATGCTGATGTTAGATGATGCACATGGAATAGGAGTAATGGGAGCCAATGGCAGAGGAACAGCTGAATACTATAACTGTTTAGGTCAAATTGATATTATTACTGGCACATTCAGCAAGTCATTTGGTTGCGTAGGGGGATTTGCAGCAGCTTCGAAGAAGATAATACAATACTTGAAATTTTATGCGGACAGCAATGTGTTTTCAGCAGCCCCTACCCCACAAGTCACAGCATCCATACTAAAAGCTTTAGAGATTATAAAAAAAGAACCACAAATAAGAACCAAACTTTGGGAAAATACGAACTATCTTAGAAAACGGTTGAAAGAAGAAGGGTTCGACATAGGAAAATCTGTTTCCCCTATTTTTCCTATTATGATAAGAGATAATAAAAAGGTTTACGAAATTGCTAAAATGTTGCAAGAAAAAGGTATCTTTACAATTGGAATTGTATATCCGGCTGTAAGAACCAAAGAAGCAAGATTAAGGGTCAGCGTTCTTGCCACGCATAAACTTGAACAATTAGAATCTTTAGTCAATACTCTTAATGATATAAATAAGAACATAAAAATAAAATAATAATGAAAGAAAGGAGAAAGCGAAGAAGTGCCAAAGACATAAAGGAAAGCATTATTAATGCGGCAACCCATTTAATTGAAACTGAAGGATTTTCTAATCTAACAGTTACAGGTATTATGCGACAAGCTGAAATTGAGCCTGTACAATTCTATAACAGATATGATGATTTGAATAAGTTCATTGACGAGTATGTAAAAAAATACGACTATTGGTTTAGCGATATTGTAAAATCACAAAAACAATCTAGTAACGATAAAGCACTATATATGAACATTCTTGTAGGTTTATTTCAATCTTTATCAGAAAATAAAATCATGCAAGAACTTCTAAAATGGGAACTAGCTAATAACAATGAAACTAGTCAACGTACCGCTCAACTACGGGAATTGCACACGTTACCTTTATGCCAAAAATTCTCAAACATATTCTCCAATACAGATATTGACATTGTAACTATATCTGCACTAATAATAGGAGGAATATATTATCTTATTTTGCATGATAAACTTTCAACTTTCAGTGAAATAGACTTAAAAAAAGAATCTGACAAACAAAAAGTTATTAAGGCTATAAGCAAATTGTCAGACATTTTATTTACGTTTATACCTTCTTCTATTACTAAAGAAAATATTGATATTATAATAAAAATGAGAGAAGATAATATTCCTGTAGAAAAAATAGCATATTATACAGGAATCCCTAAAGAAATTATTGTTTCTATCTAAAATATCCGTCCAATGAGGAAAAACCCATTGGACGGGTCTATAGCCTAACCAAAAATCTTTTGTTTCACAAAACGACCCTTTTTCTGTACTAAAGAAAACGGTTTTTTTTTTGCTTAATCAAAGAACTTATGTCGCTACGGTGTTTAGTTAACCAATCTTCCAAAATAAACGAAACTAAAGATGAAATAGGTATTTTGGCTTTAGCTTTGAGCAACCCAAACACCTCTTTTACATCTGTATCAACATATAGAACTTCCTTGCAATTATAATTTTTTCCTTTAATGTACTCTAATAAGTCCGTCAAATCCATTTCACTAGAGCCATTAAAATTAAAAACTTCCGAAGAAGTTGTTTCCATTTTTACATGAAGTGGTTCTTTCTCCTCTTCAACTTCATATTTAGCTTCTTGAATAGGAGCTTCATTTATACTACTCCCATGCAATTCTTCACCTCTTATCATTTTAGCTATTTCCAGAACACTAGAAATACCTTCATTTTGCTTTTTCCTTAATTTATCAGCCATGTGCAAATATATACAATAAATGAATAACTTTATAACAAATATCTATTAAAAGAATATTTTATTTTATTGCTCCTTCTTGAATGATATAATCATAAGCATTCTTCACCTTATCAATACACTCATTACTAATTGCTAATGTATTTATACGTTCCATAGCAACAGAAGCTGGTATTTCATCTGTAACAAAACCAACTTGCTTAAGAATATCAACTACCTGTTCTTTTGTTTCATATCTTACCGCAGTTCTCATATTGTTAGGTAAAAAGAATATTTTAGCTTTTACATTTAAATACTGTAACACTTGGATAAAAAAACCTGTACTATCCATTGTAAATTTATCGTATTTAAATGGGCATATTATTATATCCGCAGCTTTAAGAATAGTTCCCAGAGCATCATCATCAATCTTACCAGGCAAATCTATTAATAGATTTCCTTGCTCAACCTTAGTAAAATCACTAATAATTTTAGCAACATTAGATATATCGGTTTGTATAACCTCATATTTAGGTTCATTATCATAGGTCGCAATATCTTCTTTTCTTCTATCCGATAATGAACGCTGAAAATCTAAATCCAATACTAGAACTTCTTTTCCTTTTTCTACTAGATAGTTGGCAAATTGTATGCAATTAGTCGTTTTACCACAACCACCTTTCTGATTCCCAAATAATATTATCATATCTTACTTATATTTATTAATTTTGTTGCTGTCCTCTTTTCTTTTTCCTATTAGGAGATTTATCTTGCTGTACATTTATATGCTGGCTAAGAATATCACAAATAGCATCAATCAGATTAAATCCCCTTGCCAGTTCTGAATCTTGTTCAACATTTATTCTTTCCATCTTATCAAGAGTAACTAGAGTAATCCTATCTTTACTATAGCCATCTTTTATAATATTGATTCCTAAATCATCAGTACTTACGATTACTTTATTCTTTTTATCTATTAGATAAACTAAATTATCATCTTCAACAAAAAGAATTCCTTTTTCTCTTAATGTAGAATGTAAATCTGAACTATGAGCCAAATAACTATTTATCATATCAGTATAGACAGTATTTTTTTTATCCATATGCTCTTGAATCAAAATATCATCTTTTTTCACATGATAAATTCTACTTAACAACTCGGCTTCTTTAAGTGTAGCAACATTAAATTTATTTGCTTCATACACTCTGCTATTATATCTAAGTTCTTTCAACAGTTTTTTATCAAGAACCAATAAAGCCTTATCATCACCATTTATAAATATTGTGCCATTCATTGAAAACCTATAACCGTAATCTAACATTAATTTCTTGAAACTATCCATTGTATATTTTGTTCCATCTTTCAAAAGAAGATTAATTATACTATTACAGTGTTCAACTTTTGCTTGTTTATTAGGCTCTACTAAAAGTTCCTTCAAATCCATAACTTCCCCACCTTTCAAAACTCTCTTATTTCTATAATCAATTAATGTATATCCATAAGGTTTAGTATGTCCTTTTCCTGTATGAAAGACTAAATTTATACCAAACTTATCTTTCATCAAAGTTTGAAGTTCTGTATAGGAAAGTCCTTGCTTATATTTAAATAAAAGAGCTGTTATCTGTTTTCTTCTTTCTTCATCAGGTGTATATTGTTTAGCTTTATCTTTTATCTGCTCTAATTGAATTGAAGCGTGCTTTTCACCACCCTTATACAAAATTAATAATCCATCCTTTTCTCTTAATTTCCATCCTGATTGTTCAAGTAACAACTTATATTGCTGCACTGTAGAAAAAGAAAACTCCATGTATTTTGAAATATCATCTTTAGCCTTCAAAGCTAAATCAACATTCATTATTTGATTTATGACTTTCTGTGAGCGCACAGCTTCCATATTATCTTTTACCTTCTGTCCGTTCTTCTGTACTCGTGTAGAAACAATATGTACATGATTATTTTCTGTATCAGAATGAAAATATATCATATAAGGATTATTTCCATAACCCATTTTATTTATATATTGCAAAGCTACATTTTTCAAATCCTCTGCCGAATATTCACGCCCCTTACATGAAATCACTGCATGAAATTGTTTTGCCTTGACCGCTGGATTAGTCCTACAGACAGATTCCATATAAGCTATATAATCCGACTTCTTCAAATTATCTGGATTCATAGCAAAATTTTCTGCAACAAGAAGTTCACTCTTGCCTTCCTCATTCTTTCGCTCATTATAATCAATACCAGCGAAAGAAGTTGCCGCTTTTAAAACTACTACTACCATATTTATAACTTCACACCGCAAATATACAAACAAATATTCAATAAAAGAATATTTCAATATAATTTATTCATACAATAAATATACAAATATTATATATTCATATATTATTTATATATATAATATTTTCCCCTAAAGTTTTTGGTATCATAATAATGTTTTCTCTTCGTCCATGCCGGGCAGAACCCGGAAAAGTACGGTATCAAATACCTTCCCGGTTTCTCTCCAGTGCAGGCAGAAAAGGTATCAATTAGATGCAATCCTTTTGCCGATGGGCGGTAGTTCCTGAATGGTGTCGGTGTCTTTTCTTTTATGATGCAGCCGTTTTCCTGTATTCAGGTATAGAGAGAAACGACACAAGGAACTTTAGGGAAAAGAAATAGTAACGCTGTCTTTATCACTAAAATTATATATATAAATATTATATATACATATATTATTTGATTGACATCAACTTACGCCAAGTAACATTCAATTTATCTTGCATAATTACATAGTCTGCCATTTTCTTTTCTACCTCATTAAGAACCTCTTGATTAACTTCTTCCTTATGAATATTTACATACCTAGCCAACTGATTTATATTATTTCCTATACGTTTCATTTCCAAACAAATTTCATCCATCGAACGAATAAATTCTTTAGGGTCAATAAGACCAACTCCTTTCCTAAAGACTCTCTGTCTAAAATAATCTGACATACATTTGCTAGATTTAGAAGCTTTAGTTAGTTCTTCATATTCTAAATTCGTTAAGCGAACTTTCACTATTCTATCTCTTTTATTTGCTTTCATACTATGATACTAAATAATATATGCCCCCAAGTTGCGAGGGGGCTAAACTCCTGATTTATCAGGCAAGATTTGGTTTTTGTGTCCACAAAAACACATCTTGCTATTAATTTCTACAAACGCAAATATATAAATTACTAAACACCCTCCCAAACAAAAGGGAAAAAAATACAATTAGATAAGTTTTTTTGGTATCATAATAATGTTCTCTTATCGTCCATGCCGGGCAGAACCCGGAA
>ERZ894209.869-NODE-869-length-12529-cov-10.086500_pt1 | contig 12529 bp, 9 predicted proteins | sample MGYA00380288_ERZ894209 | MGnify/ENA primary metagenome ERZ894209 (study PRJEB32331, sample SAMN06328482) | human gut metagenome | biome: human gut microbiome; feature: stool | host: Homo sapiens | collected 2013-12-13 ... | reverse complement strand
GAAGTCTGACAGCAAGGGAAACTCCTCCGACTCCAAGCAGAATTCCAGCAATTCGCAGAGTTCCGGCAGCAACAATTCCTCTTCCAACGGCGGTAGCCAGAAGAAGTGGGTTGCCGAGCAGGGACACTGGGAGACAGATTACAGCCAGGTCTGGGTGCCGAATGTAGTGTATACGCGCCATCCTCGTTTCTGGGTCAACCATGGTGGTACTATGGTAGGGCCCTTCGATTCCGAAGATGCCGCCTATTCGTGGGTTCATAATGATATGGACAACGGCGGCATCGGAGGATCTGTCGTAAACGATTCGTATACCACATCTGAGGACCAGGGACATTATGAACAGCAGGCTACGGGACAGCATTGGGTTGTCGACGTCGCCGGTCACTGGGAGTAATGTACATCGTTCCTCTCCTCTTACATTCGGTAAATATATTATACCATAGTACTATGGCATTAGCCGTGAGAATTTACCGGTAAAAAGAAAGACCTCGGAGTTTAATCCGGGGTCTTTTTTGCAGGACGAAATGATACCTGATAAAATCAGCAAAGGCGCGGGGTGCGCTGAAGCACTACCCGAGTTTTCGGGGAGGTGGTCATATGGACATGCTACGTCTTTTAGTCGTTGCTCTCCTGCTTACGACCGTGCAGATCATTCTGGGTCGTTAAATTCGACCTATTAAATGACTGAAGCCGCCCCTGCAAGGACGACTTCAGTGACGAGGTGAAAGCCTCAAAACCTGTTTCTATCCACGTAGGGCGCCGGTTCTGCAAAATCGTTAAGCGCACCCTCGCGTCATCTTTAGTATAGCTGCTACCAATATTTCTACCGGTTAGTTTTGAAAATTCCCAAAAACTTTCCTGCAAAACCAATCATTGTCTTCCGTGATAACCCAGAAACGGTATCTGCAGTCTCAATTCCTATGCCAATCCTTTTCTACGGCGTTGAGCCATTCGGCATGCTTGCGAGCAGACATCATTCAAGGATCTGATTCCATTTTGAAGGAACGGTGCCCCGCAATTCCGACAAATACCGATGTTCAAAGAGTCCCTGTAGACAATCCGATATAGCAATTCTGCGAACAGGGAATTGCGCTTCACGCTCGGCACCGGGCGACTGGAAAACCATGCAGACGTGTCGGTTTTCCACCCCAGACTTATCTGACCGTCAGAAATAACAAGGCTCGAGACGGAGTCGATCATCGCGTTTATGATATTTTCCGCATCGTTTCGTTGCGTATAGCCAACTTGCGTACAAAGCAAATAGTTCCTTTCTGCTTTGTCGTTCCACCCATCGAATAGACCTGCATATTTCTTGGAAGAAACAGACGATGTAAGGATAAAGGTCGCTCCGCTCTCTTCATAAGAGGTGGATCCGAATACTTCGGCATAGATATCTTCGGTTCCAAAATCACCGATCTTTTCCCGATGAGTCAAAATGCTGGCTAGCTGCTGATAGGAACGATAATCCGTCAACTTATCCGTTAGCAATCTGCAGCCTCTTTTCCCCGATGAAAAAAAGGGATTAAATGCAAATGGAATACACCAAAGAGTTTTATCAAGACACTCAACATAGCAGCGAGCAAAACCCGTGTCCTCCATCGGTGCATCGGAACCGGCAGCAAGAAAACTGAGCAGCTTGGCAACCAAGAAGATGACCGCCCGCGCCATGCTCCAATCGGCAAGAGTCTCCACCGCGACCATAGTAGAATCTGAACCCGCGCTACCGAGTACGTCCGTGAGCCATTGACCATTGCAGGGGATTTGCTTGGCTGCACTTCGTGCCGAAGCTATGCTTGATTCAAAGACCGTGTTCACACTCAACTCGGTCTCATATCTGAGCAATTCAGGAACGGACGGTCCAAAGTGTATACCACATGAACCGGACATTATTTCTTCGATACTGTATAACCGCCTGCCAGTTATGGGATCAGCTGATGGAGGCAATAGTGGTGGAAGCGCGGAAATAGCGTCAGCGAGAGCTATCGGCCTTCGTGCCGTCAAGAGTGAGTTGATCTTTTGGGTTTCTATCCCAACGGTTTCGTCTTTCGAGAGAAGGGCTTTAGAAATAGGCCTGATGACAATATGCATCCCGAGATCATTGGTACCGATCGCCGCTTTTTTCATTTTGCCCTACCTTTCCTTTTTGCCATAGCAATAGGGACAGCCTTTCCCTGCTGCCCTTGAATATATGGCAGCCTCCCACTCATGCCCGCACTTTCCCAGCCACCACGCCTTCTTATTGGACTTTCCGGCAATCTGCATCGGGCGAAGCCTACCGTTCTTCGTGGGATGCCATTCGGCGGCCAGACTTGGATTCACCGTGACGAGGTCGTTAACGCCTTCGACGACATGTCTCTTTGAACAATGGGGACATCCAATTCCCCTGCTCCTATTTCCGATTACCGCCTCCCACTCATGCCCGCACTTTCCTTTCCACCAGACCTTTCGGTTGGATCCGGCAGTCACCTGCGTCGGTCGAAGGCAGTTATTCTTCGTCGGATGCCACTCCGCTGCCAAATCCGGATTGACTGTCGCTAGGTCATTTTGACCGACGATTAGCTTTGCCATTTAGTTGACCTTCCCCTTTAACCAGTCTACAGCCCACCGGTTATCTGACTTAAAAAAGAGTCGCCCGAAAAAGACGACTCTTTAGACCTATCAGTTTGAGATCGCACTACTTCTCTTCTGCCTTACAAGGTGTACGAGTCAACCATTTCGTCATGACAAGTTGTTTGACAGGTTCGCCATCGACATTCATCCCGCTGACAAATAGCCAACGTTTGCTACTCGGTCCGAGAACAGTCCATGCACGTCCATCCTCACCATACAGAATGTCGCCGAACAAGATGGGCTCTCCGTCCGCATCGACAATCTCCCTACGCGCCATCGCGTGGCAGAGCCTGCGGAAATTTTTGAAGCGGCGGGATATCTTTTTATATTCGCCTTCAAGCGTGTTGAACTCGTGGCGCAGAGAGTCCAGATCGTTTTGGAGCTTCCCAGCCTCGTCTGCCTGTTCAACCAAAGAATGTAAAGCTTGCTTTGCGGCCTTTTCCGATGAACCGATAAACACACTATCAATTGCAAACTCAATCGAACGGATATCTTTATCGGTCACTTTCCTTTTGCCCATAGCCACTCCTATCAGCCAGGTTTTATTTATCGTCGAAAGCAATTATATCACAATACTACGACACCATAATTAGGCACTTGAAATTAGCGCGAACGTTCCAACATGTATTCAGTCAGCCAACGTCGAAAAGCATTGAGAAACGGTTGGCTATTCTGCGTGTCGGCCCATCCACAGAAGCCGATGAAACCGTCAGAGTTAAAGCTTATCGCCTCGCGACCGTTCCACTGGTCAAGACAGTCGATCTTGATATATGCCTTCTCAAGACCGCCTTCCGGCTTCATTTTGCAGCACAGACTGTCAGACTTCCGACGTGGCGTCATGAAGTGCGGGGTCATCCCGGCGCGGTGAGACCTGGCGCACTCGATGGCGATATAGCCCTGGAGGGCATCGAGATCGCAGTGGCGTATGTCGTCGTAAGCGAAACCGAGTGACGTGAAAAGCTCGCGGCAGAACACGGAAGTAAGAACTTGCATGGTGGTGACTTTCTATTTGAGATGGTCGGATGATATTATGATAGCATAATAGGTAATGTACTATCGCACTATTGCGCTGTCACATTAACAACGTTAGCCTTATATGGAGGTTTGTATTGAAAGGAAGCCTGCATTGAGTCGAGACAAGATTGCAGTAATCATCCCGTGCTACAACGAAGCTCCGACGATTGGGAGGGTCGTCGAAGACTTCCGCCGCGAGCTACCCGAGGCGTCTGTCTACGTTTACGACAACAATTCGACCGACGGCACTGCCAGAATCGCCTTCGAGAGCGGCGCTGTCGTCAGACTCGAGCCCCGTCAAGGTAAGGGCAACGTCTGCAGACAGATGTTTCGCGATATCGATGCCGACTGCTATCTCATGGTTGATGGCGACGATACCTACCCAGCGGAATCGGCGTGGGCACTTTGTGCCCCCGTTCTCGCGGGCGAGGCCGATATGGTCGTGGGCGACCGCCTATCGAACGGAACCTATGCGAAGCAGAACGGACGTACCTTCCACGGTTTCGGCAACGACCTCGTTCGTGCCATGATCAAATGGATATACGGTTACGGTTTCGAGGATGTCATGACCGGTTACCGTGCCATGTCCAGGCCATTCGTCAAGACCTTCCCTGTCCTGTCCGAGGGTTTCCAGATTGAGACCGAATTATCGATCCATGCCGTCGACCGGCGCTGGCGTATCGTGAATATCCCCGTGGAATACCGTGATCGCCCCAATGGCTCGGTCTCCAAATTGAATACCGTAAGGGATGGGCTGAAAGTAATTGCCATGATCGGCACGCTGTTCAAGGACTACCGCCCGTTAAAGTTCTTCTCGCTGGTCGCTTTGGCGTTCTGCATTGGAGGCCTATGTGCCGGCATGCCGGTAGTAAGTGAGTACCTTGCCACCGGACTCGTGCCCAGACTCCCGACAGCCATCTTAGCCGTGGCGTTCATGTTTATTGCCGCCCTTTCGCTGGCTACTGGATTCATTCTAGATGCCGTGGCAAAAGTCGAGCGCAAGCAATGGGAGTTGCAAGTATACCGCCAAGCTGAGAACGAGTAATGCGATCTGGCCGTGATGGTAGCTGTTTCCTTTGTTGCTCCTGGCGGAGATATCTTTAACTCATGTACGCAATACTTCAGCTGCTACTCTTGTTGATATCAGTTTTTTGTCTTGTATCTTTCAGAACATCCAATGCTTAGACATCATTTTCACTGACATATTTCCAATGAAACCCGGCACTTTTTGTACCTTCCCTACATGCAACCGAAATGGCCCCTCCCGTCCTAGACACCTCGGCTGCCGCAGCCTCAGCAGATGGATATGTCTTTCCGGTCTCCAGGCAAATGACGGGCTTTCTGCTTGCTTCGCCCCTGCGGGTAGGGCAATAAGGGCAATGCTGCAAATTCCTCGTTCGCGTTGCCGTCCTGGTGTTGACCGATTTTAAGAAGCTCCTGCCGCAGACCGGGCAAATCCACCACACTTTCCGTACCGACCCATATGAAATATTCTCCGGAAGCAAGGTCCCGTTGCGATTGAAATCCCATTGCTTCGCAAGCTCGGGGAATAGCGCCTTGACGCTTCTTTTTTCCTTTTCCATCTTATAGTTAGACATGATGTCGGCCGTATCGGCTTCCATGTCAAGGGAAACAGGACGCCCAGCCAGCAATGCCACGACATACTGGACGGCTCGCTCGATATTCCTCTTCTGGCTATGGCACACATCCAGATATATCCTGTCGCCCTCAATTGCGTTGCGGTCGCACTCTATCAACCGTATCAGTCGTATGGAGGAGTTTGCGGCGGCGCGGTCCTTTTCTGCGTCCTTTTCACCGCGCCCTGCATGGTAATACTTGCCGTCGTATTCAATTCCGCATGTCAAGGATGGAATCCAGACATCCAGCTCCTCTTCCTTGCCATCCATCTTGATCTTGAAACGCGATTCGGCGTTCTGGTCAACGTATTGTCTGATGTAATAAAGGATTGCCTGCTCGGGAAACGATGTTGAGTGCTCACCTGAACACTTTGGACAACCTGTCTTGAAATAACCACATGTGCGATTGCAGATCGTCGTCTCCCATTCATAGCCGCACTTAGAGCAAATCCACCACACCCTACTAGTTGACCCGTAAGTAAACTGTCTAGGAGAAAGTTTGCCATTTCGTGCGTGGTTCCATTCAGCTGCAATATTAGGATGTGTCGATACCAAGTCGTTAAACCCGGAAAGTATGCGCTTGTTGGAGCAAAACGGACAGCCGTTCCCTCTCGCTCTGGTTGATACTGCGACTTGCCACTCATGTCCGCACTTACCCAGCCACCATACCTTCTTGTTGGAATTGGCGGTAACCTGCGTGGGCAGCAAGGTGCCGTTCTTCGTGGGATGCCATTCGGCGGCCAGTCTTGGATTCACCGTGGCGAGATCATTTTCACCCTGCTGGCATCTCCGACCGTTGCATATGGGACAGGACAGCGTCTTCCTTAGAAAGGAGTTTACCGGCTGATCCCAGACATGGCCTTCGGGACAATGCCACCACACCTTGTCTTTAGAACCGGGCATGACGGCCGTTGGCAAAACTCCTAGCGTGTTATTTTTTGGATAATCCCACCAGCTAAGACAATCTTGCCTCCTCGATGCCAAATCGTTGAATCCGGCAAGGACCTTGATATTGGAGCAATAGGGGCACCCATGGCCCTTCATCCTCGTATGGATGGCAGCCTCCCACTCATGCCCGCATGTTCCTTTCCACCAGACCTTCTTGTTTGACCCAGCTGTCACTTGCACGGGCTTTAACTCACCGTTCATGCTGGGATGCCATTCGGCGACCAGTTCGGGAGCAATCGACGCAAGGTCGTTATATCCGGCTAGCACTTTGTTGCCGCAGCAATAGGGACAACCATTTCCAGCCGTTCTCGAACAGATTACTGCCTCCCACTCGTGACCGCACTTACCCAGCCACCATACCATCTTGTTGGATTTTGCCTTAACTTGATTTGGATGCAAGCAGCCGTTCTTGGTCGGATGCCACTCGGCAGCCAGGTCGGGATTTAGCGTTGCGAGGTCATTGACGCCCGCAATGGCACGGTGACCCGAGCAGTAGGGACAGCCGATCCCTTTATTTCTGCTGGAAACGCCAGCTTCCCACTCGTGGCCGCACTTACCCAACCACCAGACTTTCTTGCTTGACCCGGCAGTTACCTGCGACGGTAAAAGCGAACCATTCTTAGTTGGGTGCCATTCTGCCGCAAGATCTAGATTCACTGTAGCCAGGTCATTCAGGCCGACGATTAGTTTTGCCATTTAGTTGCCTTTCTCCCTTTAACCAGCTTACAGCTCCCCGGTTATCTAAACCGTCTTATATCCCCGTAGTTGAAATCAGGGTTTTACGACGGTTTTGATAATTCAAAGCATCCTGAAAAGGAATCTTTTCCTGCTCGATGCGATTTTTCTTTAGGCTATCGCCGCATAAGGCCAAGTAAAGACTGCGCTCTGCGTCGGTCAGGAAGGTGACAAGCTTTTCATCGGCGCACCGAACAAAAACCTGTCCGTTATCTTTGGAATATCTCGTCCCGTATTCCTCATACCTTTTGAAATCATCAAGCGTCATCAATATGCTCTCGCATGGCAGCCCAGCCTGACGATATCGAGCTAGAATCTCAAGTCCATCCGTATCCATATCACCCCAATAATAAATCTCAGGGATAGTTCTCAACCATGGAATCTGGGAAATTGATGACGGTCCGGCATTTCCGTTGCCCAACAGCACAACTGAATTCGACGAAAATATACCTTCCATCGGAAAAGAATTAAACGTGTCTCGGTTTTCAACAATGATAGCCCGTTCGCACGGATACTCCGGTTCTGCTAGATTCCTATCGTTACCAGTGTCTAAAACACAAAGTCCGAAACCATAACACGAGGACGTATCGAGATAGCGAACTTCGACTTTACGCGGTCGGTCGCGCAAGCCAAGATCTACTTTTCCGGCCAATAAAGCCACGAGAACCCGATCTCCCTTCGGATTCAAAAGCTTGCCCTGCATATCTGGAATTGGCAGCTCGCGCGGAGTCATGCCGGCAGTGTCATGCGAGCTTATCCAATCTGCCGCAACAACCAGTAACCTAAAGGCGACATCAGAACGCTTTCGAGTCTTCCAAAGGAATTCTGAGATTGCGTCGCGATTGAATTCGTACCCACTTATATATCTATGCCTTTTGCCGCAAAGCGCATATGCTGACGCCGCTTTGCGTCCGACAGCTCTAATTGCGGTCTCTTGCGACGGAACGATTAAAGCAGAAGGAATTTCAACCACGACACCTGTTGTCGGAACCTTGCGATTTTCAAACGAAAGGCGACACCCAGAACGCTCACAAAAAGTGAGCATTGATTTTTTCCAGAAGGAAAATTCCGATGCGATGTCCGCAAATCTCTTCCCGGATGGAACGGATAACGAAATACGAAAAGGATACGGATTTGTCTCATAAGTCGAAATATCCCAGATCGAGTAATCGGTACGGCGATCGCCAAGCAACTTACTTTCCAGAATCTTCTTGATGTCCTCGACGGTTTTCACTGTCGTTACTCCTCTGCCAGCGCTTTGACACGACGGACGGGGTTCAAGCAAGCCGGTGACATCTCATCAGCACGCGTGACAAACCAAGCCATATCGGTCATAGGAAGTATTGCCGCCTGCTTGCCATCGGGGCAGCTGATGAAGAGTTGGAAACCAAAACCAAGCATCGCCTTAATGGCCGTCTGAGTCGTATCCATATCCGATTTGATGAAAGCCTCGTCAAAGAGAATCGGAGCAAACAAGGGGCGTTCGTCTGCGGAGGATTTGAGCGTATAGAACAGTGCCGCCGAGAGAATGAAAGCCTTTACCTTCTCACGGCGACCACCATTCATGCTCGCCGCCGAGTTGATAATTTCAGCATTATCGCCCTCCCCTGCCGTCACTTTCACGCGTAGACGCTGACGGCTATCAGCAACCTTAGACGGATTGCCCAATTTATCAGGACGAAGGTAATCGATAACCGTCCCAATGGCATCAAGCTTTCCTTTCAGTTCATCAATTGCCATATTACGATAATCGCTTGCATTATCGTACTCATCGGAAACAACAGACCTGATCATTTCACGGACAGCTAAATACGCAGAGGTATTCTTCTGAAAGGTCGGTTTGATCTCAAGTGCCGCGCCATCAGATCGGAACGGATAGCGTTTCAAAATGCCGTTAATCGTCGAAAAAGCGCTGAGCACATCGGTTTCGTACTCACGCTGACATTCGCTGAAGTTCTTGAAAGCGAGATTGATTTTCGGAAGATTTGACGCAAACACATCAACCAACGCCTGCTCTGAACCCGATAGATCCATAGAAAGATAAGCCGCGATATCCCTGATATCCGTATCGACATGATCAAGTTCAGGTGTCGAAGCACCAAATGCTTCCTTGCAATATTTCATTTCCCGCTCGACTTCGCGCTGGGCAGTAATGACCGCAGACTGCTTGCCTTTGGATTCCTTTCGCAAATCACTTAGGAATTTCTTCTCCTGCTCGTCGATATACTTGATGAGGGAATCGAAACCCAGATGCGAAACACCCCGCGCATCGCTTTCAGACGGAAAGATACGCTCAAGAATGTCGATCGTTTCGTCTGCAGGATCTAACAGATCGATGCGGTTGGATAGTTTGAGATCGAGTGCTTCGATACATTTCGAGTAAGCGATCGCCTGCACCTTGGAATCCTTAAGAGTCCTCTCTGCCTCGCGAAGCCTCTCGTTTGCATCAAGGCGCTCACGGTCCGCCACATCAACTGCGTTCTTGAGGCCTTCAAGTTCATTATTGCCGACAAGGACGTCTTTTTGCTTGATAAGCGAATCAAGCTTGAATTCAGCCGTCGCAAAATCGATATCGGAAAACGAAACAGATTGCATCTGCACGTAAAGGCGCCGCTCGCCCTCGATTCTCTTTTTCTCGGCGCAGCGGGAAGAAAGATTATCCTCGATATCGTTCACCTGCTTATCCAGCATGTCTGCATGATTCTTCAGACGGTCGAGCTCCGCCTGGTCCACGAAACCGATAATATTCGGGACGGTTCTGTAACCGTGAACGCCGCCGTCAGCATCACGGAGCATGCCGTTGATTTTCAGTTGGCGATAAGGCGTATTTTCGTCAAAACCCTCGTCCACGCAAAGGCAATCGATGCCACTCATGCTTAGAATCGACATAAGCTCGTCGGCAAAAGGCCCTTTTTTGAATTTCAGACGCCCCGACAGTCGTGCAGTATCAGCAAGGGCCTCCGCGCCGTACCCTGAACGACGCACGAAACGAAACTTGCAACGATGACCGATGGAATCTGCCGGAAGAGCCGCGATGCCTTTCAGAAACACTTCCCTTTCCACATCGTCAACCAAAAGACAGTCTGCAATATCGACGAGCGCCAAATTTGCAGCCGCCCGCCAATCATCGTAGCCTTCAGCCAAATCGAACATTTCAGCTGCATATTGAAGCCGACCGGAATCAATTCCCGTTGCATTTGAAATAGTCTGGCGAGCCAACTCCATCTCGGCAGTGATGCGCGTGCGAAGCCTTTCCGCACGGTTAAAGTCAGCACGCGCCAAATCGCGAGACTTTTTAGTGACGGCAAGATCCTCTTGAAGATTCTCAATCGTCTCGTCAAGCTGTTTTATGCGCTTTGGGACCGAGATGTTTTCCCGTTCGAGATCATTATAACGGTTAGTCCAAACATCCTCCTGGGCGGGAATCTCCTCACCGATCTCCTCAAACAGCGATTCGAACCGTTTTTTATTGCTTTTGACCGACGCTAGAGAATTCTTTGCATTTTTAATTTCCGCATCGAGATCTTTAAGTGCCGACCCGCCGCCTGCGGCGAAAGCTTTTTGAGCCTGAGTGAGCTTTTCGCTCGCCAGTTCAAAATCAACTTGAAAACGCGTTATGTCAGACTGGAGGACACCCTGAGCATCTTGCAAGGCCGTCAGTTTCTCATTGAGAAGTGACGAAAAACGGTTCGAATGCCAACGTTGGATACCGTCAATCTCTGCAGCACTTTCCTGCTCGCTTCCAATCGTACCGTAAGGCGCTGCGAGTTTTCGAAGCTCCTCATACCGGTCATTCAACCTCCTGAGATGATCGAAAGCCTTCTGTTTTTTAACCTTATTTTCCCAACTGTCAATCGTCTGACGACACTGATCGTATTGAGCTACCAACGCTGCAGCCATTTCAATCGTGTCCGGTACATCAAGGACGATGTTACGAAAAATCCTCGTAACATCGGATTCTGCAGCACCGGTGAGAATTCGGTATAGAAGGTCTTCCGCACGCTCCGTTATACCGACGATCTCATGATACTTTCGTCGCATATCCTCTTTATTGTCCGAAACAACGAGCGCCGCAGGATAAAGTTCTCTGATGCGCCGTGCAGTAAACATGGAAGAAGCTATTCGTTCGGCAGAAAGAAGTTCAACGGAATCCCTTGAGAGGATCCAGAATTTCGTTGCATTTTTCGTTTCGCCAGCTTTAATGTAAAAGAAGCCGGCAATAGTAATTTGTCCCCCAGCCGCATTCGAAAGCGTTAACGACACAGCAGCCCAGACGGGCAATTTGTTGCCATTCGTGTCAGTACCGCGAAAATAACTCACGACATTTCGTCCTGTGTCCGGATCTTCCGTTTCATTGATATATCCGCGGACATAGCTGTAAATGCTGCGCTTGTCTTTTTCCTGCCCCTGAGAGGAAGCCTGGTTCATCTGGCGACCAGACTTGAACAGAAGCGTCATCAAGGCATCGAGAACCGTCGATTTTCCGGTGCCTGAATTGCCGGTGACCATAGTAAGGGAGCCGGTTTCGCCCTTAGCGAAATCGATGGTATGCGGCCCGCCATTATAGACACCCCAGTTGATCATCTTCAGATTGTCAATCTGCCAATAGTCGTTGATAAAAGAGCCATTTCCTTTGCCCTGCACTCTAAATCCCCTCTTCCTCATTTCCATTCATAGCTGAAAGCAATTCGGCTATGAACCCCCGATCAATAAGAGCTGCAACGTGCGGTGTTATCCTGCAACGATCTTCGCTGCATCCTGTATCATCTATCCATCTCCACTGTCTTGCAGCTCTATAGGCAGCATCAAATGCCGTAGACACGCTTCCTCTGCCGTCTGATTCGAGTTTCGCGTTAGCCTTTGTAAATTTCTCTTTCAAGCTGGTTTTTGTAGTAATCCATTCTGAAGGGAGTTCATGACCATCTTGTCGACGCTCAAGTAACGTAGAGGCAGCTGCAAGAAAGAAACTTACATTATTTGCTTGCAAGCCAGGTCTTTTCAGAAAAGAGTTCTCACCATCAATCTCTTCTGCCCATGCAACCCGGTTCTCCACGTCGATATACAGATCAAGAAAATCTGCGTTAAGACATTTACGAACCTCAGCTTCGTGGTCTACAAGCGCATCGAATTCATCGTTATTGCGATAGTCGATCGTCGTTCCTTTTTTCAGTCGAACCGCCAGACGGCGGATGTCAATCGGAATATCAGAGGTATCTCCCTCAAAACATGCAAAATCGTTAACAACATCATTCACCTTCTGCTTCCTTTCCCTCGTTCAGGTAGCTCTCAATTTCAGGCAATGAAACATTAAGCTCTCCCGATAGAAATATGAGTTCATTCCCGTCAGAGTCTATCGTTTTCCAAAACATTCCCGCCAGCTTTGCTCCATTGCCGAATTTACAGTAAAGCGCCGCCATGTCCTGAACCAATCGATCTGCTTGCGGCAAAGTATTAAACGCTGCAATAAGATCGACTTGGCCGGTTTCATCCGGAATCGCGCACCTTGCAATCTTTTTGAGAATTCTTTTCGAACTGCCGGAGCTCACCTTTTTCGCATTTTCAATTTGCGCTGATGCATCAAAACT
>ERZ894209.868-NODE-868-length-12543-cov-1276.878924_pt1 | contig 12543 bp, 15 predicted proteins | sample MGYA00380288_ERZ894209 | MGnify/ENA primary metagenome ERZ894209 (study PRJEB32331, sample SAMN06328482) | human gut metagenome | biome: human gut microbiome; feature: stool | host: Homo sapiens | collected 2013-12-13 ... | reverse complement strand
GATTATATGGTATGAAATTACATCCTATTTTTGGTATAAATGCTCTTGCTAGAGTTTGTATATGTTGTGGTAAAGTTATTGGTTATACTCCACTTGGAAATTCTGTTGAAGAAGATGCTAGTAAGAGTAAACAAATAGCTGAGGCTATTGTATGTAAAGAATGTATAGATAAGCTTGATAGTGAAACTTGCTTTATAGCTTGTGACATGGATAAAGATAATTATATAACTGCTACTTATGATACTTTATGGATTAGAAATAAAGGTCTTAAAGAGTTTTTTAAAGAGCTTGATTCTATACAGCCTATTAATATTATACCTAAAGAACATTTTTATAGTATATTTGGAAATGTAGTTAAAGATTTTTATAATAATAAAGAAGATGAAAATAATTGAACCTAAAGTTGAACTTTGGCAACAAGGAGATGATTCTAAAGCTCATGTTGCTAGATGCGCAAGAGTTTGTTATGGTAGAGAAATAGGTAATGATGAAGCTACTATTAAACGACTTATTAATGATGAACATTGGAGTATGTTTCGTCATGAAACTTATTATATGATTGCTAATGATAGTGATAAAACTTTAGAAACTATTATTATTAATTATGCTAATACTATTGGTTTTAGTTATCATTATGAAAAACATGTTTATTATATAACTGTTAATGGTAATTGGGTTTTAGACCATAAAACACAATTTGGTTATATATCTAAATATATTGTTCCTATTGAAGATTTTCGTAATACTGAAATAGGATTTCATATGATGAGATATACTTTTTGTGTTGATACACAAATTAGTACTTCTCGTGAATTAAACCGCGTTAGTCCTAATAGTATTGCTGAAAAATCAACTAGATATGTTTATGAAGATGGAAGTATTTGTAGACCTCATTGGATAAGCAAAGAAGAAGCTGAATTATTTAATAATGATAATAATATTATTTTAAATGAAGCTATAAATGCTGATTTAAATGAAGCTATAAATGTTTATCTTAATGGATGTAAAAGAGATTTTGAAGAATATAAAATTCTTGTAGATAAATATAAAATCCGTCGTCAAGATGCTCGTGGTAAACTTCCTCTTGATACTGCTACTAGATGTATTTATACATATTCCGTAAGAGAATGGCGTCATATTATTGATTTACGCTATTATGGTACTACTGGTACTCCTCATCCTAATTGTATTATTATAGCTGGTATGATTAGAAATAATTTAATGGAACTTGGATATGACTTCAGAGATTGATAAACTTAAACATTTTCATGTTGAAAATTATAGTGGTACTAATTTCACTGATGACTTAAATGATGGTGAAGAATTTCTTTATACTACAATTAGGTGTAAAGATGATAAAGAAGTAACACTTTTATGTAAATATGTTAAAAATAAACATATTGGAAATTGTCCTAATTGTATATTTAATAAGTATCTTTGTTATGGTCTTTTATGTAATATTGTTGTTCTTAAAGTAATTAAAGATGAAGAAAAGTAAGCGTTATATTAAAAAGCAAAATAATAAACCTCTTATTAATAAGAAAGTTTTAGCTAAAGTTATTAGAGAAAGTAATATTTGTAAACATGCTATTAAAGAACTTAAACTTGCTGGATATGGTAATGGAGAAGGTGGTCCAAATGGTTGGATGTATCAACAAGTAATTGAAGCTATTGCTGTATTTGAAAAAGGTGGATTTGTTGGAAATCTTGGTTTAAGTAAAAAAACTATGGAAGAAATATACTGAAGCTATTTATAAATATAGAACTAATACAGGTAAAATGACTGCTAGTGATTATACTCATTTATTTGGTTATTTAAATCCTTATTATCGTTCTGCTTATAATATACCTAAACGTAGAAAATAATGGCAAATATTTATAATATTACTGCTGAACTTGAGGATATATTTCTTGAGTTAGAAGAAAATGGAGGTGAATTAACTCCTGAACTTGAAGAACGTCTTGCTATTACACAAGAAAGTCTTAAATCCAAACTTGATAGTTATCGTAAAGCATATACTGTACTTAATCTTGAAGCTGAATCTTGTAAAAAAGAAGAGCAACGATTAGCTGTTCTTCGTAAAACTAAAGAAAATAATGCTGAAAGACTTAAAGGAGTTATGCTTGATGCTGTTATTGCTTATGGAGATTTAGGTAAGTCTGGTAATAAAGTTATTAATTTAGTTGATAGTAAACTCTATACTAAGAATAGTAAATGTGTTGAAATTGATGAAAATCTTAATCAAATATTTATTGATTTAGTTCTTGAACATTTACAATCTCTTTGGGATAATGATATGATTGATAGTAATTTCTCATTTAGTAGAGATGTGCTTCTTGAACAAATTAATGATAAATTTACTGAAAGATATCCTGAACAATCTGCTAGACTTAGAGAAGAAACTGGAGGTTATTTTACTCTTGATGATTTAGATTGTATTAAAGTTAAATTTGAAATTGAAAAACCTATTGGTGATTTAGCTAATAAAATTAATTTTGATTTACTTAATACTTTCTTTAATCATCAACATGAAATGACTAGAAGTAGCAGTGTTAATAAAACTACTATGAAGAATATTCTTAATGATGGTAGAGATATTAGTATAGCTAAACTTGTTGAAAATACTAGTCTTATTATTAAATAATTTGGTTATACTCTCCGTAGAGGACAGAATTAAGTTCATCCTCCACGGGGAGTCAACACTACTAATCTTGCTAATTATGGAACTAGAAGAAAAAGTAAAAGAATTAATAAAATGGTATATGGATACTTATGGTGTTAATAAAGACCGGGCTGTTAGAGATATTGAAAGTGTTATGTTACGTATAAGTCATAAATAATATGTATAAAGTAAAAGGTAAACCTTGGGCTTATTCTGGTGCTATTGATGTATCAGATTGTGCTACTGCTAAAGAAGTTATGCTTAAAGCTGGACTTAATTTTAATGTAGCTAAATGTGAACTAGTTGGTAAAATGCCTATTAAACTTACTGGAACTGATGAAGAACTTGACCGAATTATTAAAGAACAAAAAGAAGGCGCTCATGTTTTTGGTACTGACATTTATCGTAAGTGTGATAACGCCTTTGCTACCTATCGTACTGATTACAATATTCCTTTAGGTGTTGTTAAAAGTAAATATACTATTGTACAAAACAATGATGCTTTTAATTTCTTTGATGACGCTATTGGTAAAAATTCTGCTATTTGGCAAACTGCTGGATTTTGGGGAAATGGTGAGAGAATATTTGTAAGTGCTAAACTTCCTAATAATATTCTTGTTAAAGGTGACCCTGTTGAAAATTATCTAGTATTTACTAATACTCATGATGGTAGTGGCGGAGTTAAGATTTTATTTACTCCTATTAGAGTTATTTGTCAACATACTCTTAATGCTGCTATTCGCACTAGTAGTAATTATGTTAGTTTTCGACATACAACTAGTGTTCATAATAAGATTTCTGTTGCACAAGAAATACTTGAAATTAGTAAAATTAAATCTGAAGAATTTGGTCAATATTGTAATTTACTTGCTAATATTAAAGTTACTGATGAAGATGTAATCCAATTTATTGGAGAAAATCTTCTTACTAGTGATGAAATTCAACGTTTAAAAGATACAGGTCATACTATTAAAGATATTGCTTATCGTAGTGGTTTAGCTTTAACTGATAGTAAAATAAGTAGTAGAAAAATGAATGTTATTTCTGATACTTATAATTATTATTTTGATTGTCCAGGTCAAAGAGATATTCTTGGTACAGCTTGGGGTGCAGTTAATGCTATTAGTGGATATTATTCTAATATAGATAATATTGAAGGTACTAAGCGATTTGATAGTATTTGTTATGGTGATAAATCAAGAAAAATAGAAAATGCTTTTGCACTTGCAGAAGCTCTTTAATTTAATAATTTAATTGTATATGGAAGTAAAAGTATTTAAACTGAAAGAGATTAAACTTCTTAGTGGAGATGTTGTAGATGTAAAGAAATGTTGTATGGTTCAACCCATTCTACCTACTTATGGTAAAGAAGGTGATGCTTGTATGGATATTTATCCTATTTGCTATGAATATGATGTAGATAAAGATAGATTTATTTATCATACGGGTTTAGCATTTAATATTGGAAATGATGCTAATGGTGAACCTAATGAAATGTCTTTACGTCCTAGAAGTAATCTTACTAAATCTGACTTTTATATGCCTAATGCTCCTGGTACTCTCGATTGGGGTTATCGTGGAGAACTTCTTATTATTTTTAAGAATCGTACTTCTAGAGATTTAGTTCATGCTGTATCTACTCTTGCTGAAATAGTTGATGAGTTGAGAGAACATATGCATTTACCTGATAGTATGATTGGTAATGCTAGATTTAAACTTAATAATGTTAGAGTCACAACTACTAATATTCTTGATAAACTTTATACTCCGCCATATAATTGTGATGGTAAAGATAGATGTTGTCAACTTATTATTAATAGTGCTCAAAGAATTACTTGGAAAGAAGTTGAATCTATTGAAGAATTAGGAGAAAGTGAACGTGGAAACAAAGGATTTGGAGAAGGAACAGGAGGAGCAGCTAAAGCTTAAAGTTGGTGCTCGTTATATTCATAATAAAACATCTAATGAATATATAATTATTAGTATTACTAAAATGAAACATCCAGATACAGGTGAATGGATTCCTGCTGTTATTTATAAAGTTGATGGACTTGAACCTTTATGGTGTAGAAGTGTTGAAAGTTTTAAAAGTCATTTTAGTGATGCTAAAGTTGAAGGTAATGAAGTTTATCTATGAAAAAGTTAATCTTATTCTATTTACCTGATTGTAATGTTAGTAAACTTTTTGAAGAAAGGTTTCACAAAGCTCTTGCTCTACCTGAGTTTGCCGGTAGGTTTAATCTTATTAGGTATAATCTATATACTGATACTGGTAGACAAGAAGCGCGTAGTGCTGGCATTAGTGATGCTCCTACTGCTTATTGTAATGGTGATATTTTACATGGTGTGCAAAGCGATTACACTATTAGAAAGTATCTTCGCAAGCTGCTAGGAAAGTCATAGATATGATTCTTTTGCCCTACATTGAATTTTAATTGCTATTGTGATTAATCTATCACGATATGAATATCATTCAATGTGGGGCTTTAAAATAGCTAATTTTATAAATTCTCATTATATTATACGAATACTATGGTTAAAATTGAATTTTATTATAAAAGTGCTGATAAAGATAAAACAGAAGCTATGAGAGAAGCTATTGATATAGCTTTATTTGGTACTAATGTTCAATGTAATTTTAAAAATCTTCCTGACCATCTTATTCTTGAAGATATGATACTTGAAAAGGCTGTTGCTGGTAAGAATATTACTGAATATCCTACTTGTATTATATATCGAGATGATACAGAATATAAACGATATAGTAATTCTGTTACTTGGGAAGAACTTCGTAATGATATTAATTATCTTACTGGAGATGAACCTACAAGACAAACAAATAATATATTTGTTGAAGCGTTTATTGATGAACATGATTGTATAACTCGTGCTAAATGTGCTAATGCTATTGCTTGGATGTGGAAATATCAGAATACTAAAGTAGAATATATTCAAACTAATGTTGATAATCCTAACAAATTTGCTGTTGTAATTAAAGATAGTTGGAGAACTTATGCTACTTATGTATATTCTGATAGTCTTACTACTGAAATGATTAAGAATACTCTTCTTAGAGTTCCTAATACTATTAAAGAAGCTGTTAAAAATAATGCTATTATGTTATGATACGTATTGATTGTTTTACTAGAGATGGCTGTGACGCTTGTAAAATAGCAATTAAAAATATAACTGATGCTATTAATGAAGCTAATTGTGATATTACTCTTAATATTCGTAATACAAATCTAGATGATATTCTAAGAAAAGAAATTACTAAATTTCCTACTACTGTTATTACTAAAGTCGATAATGATTATAAAAGAAAAGAATTAGCTCGACTTGAAGGTAGTTTTCCTAGTGATTATATTAAAGATATTATTAATAAACTTGAAAAAGAATAAGCTATGACAGTTAAAGAACTTATAGATAAACTTCAACAATTTGATGAAGATAAACTTGTTTTAGTTGAAGATACTGAATATAAAGAATTTCAGGCTATTGATGTTGAACCGGTAGATGATAGATTTATAATAATTACTACTACTATTAAATAAATAATTAAATTTTAAAATTATGAGTAAATTTATTGGAGTTAAAATGATTGAAGCTGTTCCTATGACAGCTCGTGAAGCAAATGACAAAGGTTATAGAATTGGTAATCATTCTTTTGAAGAAGATGGTTATGAAGTAACTTATCCAGATGGATATAAATCTTGGAGTCCTGCTAAAGAGTTTGAAAAAGCTTATTATAAACTTGAAGACCCTGCTGGAGATATTCTTAAAGAAAATGATATTAAGAGATTTATTAAAGGTATTGAAAATGTAAAAGTTGGTACTAAAACAACTAATACTACTCTTACTTGTCTTACTGGATTTGAAGTTCATGGTCAAGCAGCTTGTGTAAAACCTGAAAACTTTGATTTAAATGTTGGTTCTAATTATGCTCGAATTAAAGCTGAAGATAAAATTTGGGAAGGTCTTGGATTTGTTCTTCAATGGGCTAAATATGGACTAAAGAAGTAAATAGTATTAATGCTAATGGTTTATATGTTATACGTAAAGCTGGCTCTAATAGAGCTGGCTTTATTAAATTTAATGATTAGCTTGGACCCGCTACTAGTGCTACGCACTCTTCGCTATACTCCCCGTAGAGGATGGAATGGTAGTTATGCTAGTAATATTAGTATAGTTATTAATGATAATAATTATATTGATTGAATGAATACTAGTCTATTCCATCCTCTACGGGGAGTTGAGCGTAGCGAAGCGGAGCGTTCTACTAATCCTTAAACTTATAGTCGTTGGCATGACTGAAACCTCGGTAGCTAAGCTAGTCTTACTACTGGGGTTTATTTTTATCTTATTGTTAAACTTAAATATATTATAATTATGGTTGCATTTATTGTTCTTATTGGAATTATATTTGGTGGTGTTAAACTATTGGCTATTGCTAATAATATTAGTGATAGTGAAGCTATGGATAAGTATAGTGGAAAACTATTTGTTGTTGGTATTATAGTTTTTATTATTCTTATGTGTGTTATTGGTAATAATGATGATGGTTTTAATTAAGATAAAAGTAAAAGGGCTTGTCTAGGTAGTGATACCATAGGCAAGCCCTTATTTTTTACTAGATTCAAGTCCAGCTTATTCAAATATATCTTTACCTATATCTTTATAAGGTATAATACTAAGTATATTTTCATCAACTTTATAATAACTATTATTATTAGGTAAATCAAGAACTCGATTAATACTACGAACAACAGGTATATTACGAACAGCCATAACTTCAAACTTATTCATACCTTTATATCTACCAGTAGTATATTCCTCAGTAAAATCTTCTTCAATAAGGAATCTAGCAGCCATAGCAGTAGTACCAAGTAAGTCATTAATAGTTTGTCCAATAGCAACAGGACTAGACCATAGCTTTTTACCTTCAGAATAAGCTCCAAATGGAGTAAATGAAGCAGCTTCAGAAGCAAGACGGTCAGCATGATAAAGCATAAGATTATAAATAATACCTTCATCATCATCACCTCCCATACCAGTTATAGCAATTGCTCCAATAATAGCAGCACCTACATAAAGTAAATCACCTAAATTACGTCTAATATTTGCTTTTTCATGTTCAGGAAGAAGTTCATAATTAAGTTTGAAATTAACAGCAAATGAAAGTAAATTCTTACCATAAGTTTGGAATGCTTTAAGAACATCACTAACATTATTAACTTCTCCTACGTTACTTTCTTTAAATGGAATAGTTAAATAATCATAAAGACTAGTATAACTACCTTTTTCAATAGTACCAAGAGTTTCATTATAATAACCATTCCAACGATAACGTTTTTTAAAACCCGGATAAAGATGTTTATGATATTGCATAACCATACCACCCCACCAATGTTGTTCTACATTAGCAGAACCAAGTTTATCATAAACACCATGAACTTTCTTATTTACTTCACGAACTTTATCAATAAATTTAGCATATTCTTTAAGAGTAAGTTTACTATCAGATTTTATTTGAGCAATTCCATCTTTAAGTTCAAACTGATTATAAATATCTGGAAGTTTAGCAAACTTTTTATCAATATTCTTAATAAGTTCTTTACGTTTAGCTATATATTCTCTTTGTTGTTCTTCATTAAGATAAGTCTTAACAAAATCGAATATAGGATTAGCTTTAAATAGATTATATTTAGCTCGTTTTTTATTATCAGCTTTAGCATCATCCATGAACTTATTGAATTGTTCAAGTAGAGCTTGGTTCTCCTCTCCACGGGGAGTATTTATTACAGACATAAGAGCATCTTGTTCAGCTTTACGATGATACATTTCTTTACTCATTATATCATAACCACCTCTACCATTATCAACAAGTCTATGAGATTTAAGCATAGCAAATAGCATAACATTTTGCATATAATGTTCACCAACAGATTGAGGACTAAATAGTAATCCACGAACTCTACGAATATTTTCTCTAAGACCTTCAGCAGTACTAACTTCAGTTACTCTATCAAAATCAACTACATGACTAAGTTTAATAATAGCATCTTGAAGTGTACTACTATTTTCACTATACATATTAGCCATATAACTAACAGTTCCTTTAATCCATTCAGATTTACCAGCTTCCCAATCTTTAAGATTAATATATTCACCAGCAGCTCGTTCCATAAATATATTACTAGAACCAGTAAGGACGTTAGCAATACCACCAGTAATGTTCATCATCATATATTTACTACCAGCAATGTTTTGAGCAAGAGAACCAAGTTTAACTAGATTAGGAGTTTTATTATCTTTATATTGTTCAAATACAAGACGACGAATAAAACTTCTAAGATGTTCACTAGTTCTAGTTTGTTGTTCTTGTTTATATTCAATTTCACCACCAGCACTGGCTTCTCTATTTTCACTTATACTACCTTTATAATTTATATCATAAGCGGTATTACTAGTAATAATTTGGTCAGCAGTATAAAGAAGATTTTTAACTGTTTTAATAGCATTATATCTATTACTTTCAATTAAGAAACTATTAAATACTTCTTCCCAATTACGATTAAGAATATCATTATGAATTTTATTATTCTTTTCAATAATCTCATCTCTAGCTTTAATAGCAGCAGCTTTACGTTTACTAAATTCTTCATCACTTTCATTAGGTTCTTTAAATTTAGGTATAGTAGGCAACTGTTGAGTATCTTTATTAACTAATTGAATTAATCTAGGATTAGGAATATCATAATCTTTATCAAAAGTTAAATCTTCATTATTTCTCCAATTAGTATTATTAGGAACATTGGCTGTCCAACCAAGAAAACTAAGAGCTTGCTCAAAGTAATCTTTAACAGTCATATCTTTAGACTTAGGTAAAGCTGGAAGATAACCCATATCAACATATCGCTTATTACTATTAGTAAAACAATACTTTTTCATAAGTTCATTTACTTTATTCATAAGTTCAAGTTGATATTCATTAAGATTAGTATAATTAGTATTATCATATCCTGTTCCTACTTTGTACTTATTAACAAAACTACTATATTCTGGATTAACAAGTTCTTCTTTAGGAGTAATATGCATTTGATTAATACGTGGTTCATAATTACCAACAACAGCTGAACCATCATCTTTAATCATTTGCATAGTAGTCCAAATACGAATAGGTTTAATAGTACGAGTATATGGGTCAAAATAATGATTATCTCTATACCATTGTTTATATTCAACACTATCAATACCATATTTGTCAAGAACTTCTCTTTCTTTTATATAGTAATATTGAGTAGTAGTTTCTCTAGTTCTCTTTTGAAGAATATTAATTGCAGCAGTTCTATCAATATCAGTCCATTTATCTAAATCTTTAGGTTTAATAATACCATAAATAGTTCGATTAGGTCTTTCTGCAATAGTTCCATTTTCTTCAACTTGTTCACTAAATACTTCTAGCCATTTATCATAATACTTTTTACCTTTAGCAAAAGCTCTATTTTTATCAAGTTCATATTGTTTCCAATTATAAGTAACATCACATTCACTTTCAATAAATTCAGCAACACGTTTTGCTTTAGCTTTATCAGTACTCTTTTCACCTCTAGTAATTTCATTAAATACTTCAAAACCAGTCTTGAGTTGTTCTAAATCTTCTTGACTAATATCAGCAGTATTAAGAGTTCTAGTAGCATTATCAAAATATTTTTCAAGTATTTTATTAATAGCTTCTCCTACATTAATTTCTTCTTCGCTCTTAGATTTATTACCTGTAAGATAATTATAGAAATCAGCACGATAAATTCTAAGTTCATCTTCAGCAGAACGAATAATACCAACATAAGGCATACCATTGCCTTTAGTATATTTATATTTTCTAACTGTTTCAGCTTTTATAAGAGCTGCACGTTCTTCAGGTATTTTACGTCCATCAACTACATTAAATTCATCTTTAGCTTGAAATTCTTTGATGGCAAGATTAAGAACACTATTACCTTTATTAGCATCTTTAAGTTCTTCAAACGCCCAATTTAAATCTTCTATATCTTTAATATCAAGAATATATCTAGTATTCTTACGAATCCATTCTTTAGCTTCACGATATTCAGGAACTTTCATAAGTTCTTCCATACTAATAAGAAGATTACCATTAGCATCACGTTGACTTTCATATTTACTAATAATAGAAAGTTGTTCTTTAAGTTTAGAATCAAATCCTTCTTTAGCTTGCTTATCATAAAACATTTCTTTAACTTTACGAATATTAGTTTGATAAGCACGAAGTCTTTCAGCTACATTTAAGTCATGACCAATCTTTTTATTACCATCTTCATCATAAAGACTAGTAAGACTATCCATTTGAGCATAGATACGCCCAAGTTCTTCATCTTGACTTTGTGTAGTAACATTATCAGTAGCTTGACTTAGAATATCTCGTATTCTACCATTAAGTCTTTTATATTCAGCAAATTCTTTAGGAATACCATCATCTCCTTTTTTAAGACCAAGAAGACTTCTTTCAAGATTTATAATATAAGTAGAATATTCAATAGTAACATCATTACCATCTTCATCTTGAACTGTAATTGGTTTAAGATGATGAATAGTAGTCATATCAATAAACTTAGCTTTATTAGATAGAGCAATAAGATGTTCAATACTATTTATACCAAATTTTTGTTCAGCTTCAATAGCAGCATCTCTATATTTCTTCATCTTTTCTTCCCAAACAGGATTATTAGGTTGAATTAATCTACCATCATCATCAATAATACTATCAAGACTAACAGATTTACCATCTTTAGCAGCTCTAGATTTAAGTTCTTTAAGATAATTTCTAAAGTCATTAGACTCTTTAATACCATTAAGACGACCTTCTTCAACAGTACCCATTACATCTTTAAGTATATTCTGCAATACAAAATTACGATTAGCACGAATATCTTGTATCCAATAATCCATAAATCCAGTATCACCATAAGCATCAAATTCTTTCATAAGACCACTTATATAATTAGGATTAGTAGTACGTAATTGAATCCATCTTTCAAACCAATCTTTTCTAGCAGAATGTACAGTAGTATTAGAATCAACTTGATTAACTAATTTTTGAATCTTTCTAATATTCTCTTTAGTTTTATCATCAAGATTTGTACTATCAATATCAATTTCGCTAATAAGTTTGTATTTATTCTTAAATGTATTAGCACTAAGAATAACATCTAAGAAACGATTTTGAAGTTGTTCATCTTTAAGAACTTTACCAATAACATCTTTATCGTTAATAGGTTTATCAATACCGTCAATTTTAATAAAACGATTAATATCGTTAAGAATATTATTAGCTTCAACATCTATATAATTAGCTATAACTGATAATGAAAATTCAGAATTATCAGAAAGACTACTACTATCAAGATAGTTAATTTCAGCATTATTTAAAGCATTAAGAACATTCTGGGCAGCAGGTTGACCATGACGAACAACTCTTGAAATAATTAAACTTGCATTTTTAGCAAATCTACCAATAGGAGTTTGGTCATCAACACTACTATATCTATCAGTATTACTTGTAACTCTATCTATTTCATTTTCATTAATTTTAATAAATAAACTAAGTTTATTATCTTCAATATTAGGATATTTAGCTTTATATTGTTTTAAATCATCGCTTAAATTAATAGCAGTAGTTCCATTAATGTTAAGATAAAATTTATCATTAATCGTATATATAGTATTATTCTCAAAAGGAGTATTCATAAAAGGCTGGAAATACTCATCAGATATATATTTACTATATAGTTCAGGAACTTCTTTATAACCTTTATTTACAGCTTCTTTAATATTATCTTTAATACCATCAATAAATTTATCT
>ERZ894209.866-NODE-866-length-12600-cov-23.404305_pt1 | contig 12600 bp, 7 predicted proteins | sample MGYA00380288_ERZ894209 | MGnify/ENA primary metagenome ERZ894209 (study PRJEB32331, sample SAMN06328482) | human gut metagenome | biome: human gut microbiome; feature: stool | host: Homo sapiens | collected 2013-12-13 ... | reverse complement strand
ACATAGATTACCTCCTAATTTTTTATCCTCCCTGACTTTCATTAACAGCCGAATAACTGTCGTTCGTTATTTCAATCTCCGTTCTTGGATTTTTCTTTTCTGTCTTTCAGCAAAACTTTCGTCTCCGGTCATTATGGATATAGTTTCGCATGCGTTTACGGCGATGTCGTATAAATTATCAGACTTTTCAATTTCGTTAAGTAACGATCCGGCTTTACGTATATTATCCTGATACGCCTTATAAACTGAACACCAGTTTAAATACTCCTTTTCGAACTCGCCGCATTTTGAAATCAGAATGCTCTTTTCGATTTTGCGTCTTCCCGTTCTATCTGCCCTTTCCTGAAACTGTAGTATAATGCTCTTAGCGACGTATACAGACACATTTCAGGAATTGTCATGTATTTAGGAATAGGTTTGTTTTTAGCGGCGGACGCTTCTATTTCACCCGTCCGCATAAGTAATCCTCCAAAACCTTAATTGCCTCCTCATATCCGCGGCAGACTGCGCATTTATATCCTTGGGCTTCAAGCTCTTCTATCCACCAGCTTTGATTTTCTGATACTTTCCCTTTATCCGCTTTCATTTCGATATACAGTCCGTGATACCCGCCTCTTGACGCCGGAAGATGAAGATCGGGAACTCCCGATTTAACGCCCAGAAGCTTAAGAAGTCTGCCTTGTACCGGAGAGCACTGTCTTTCATTGGGAATATGATACAGAAGCTTTAAAACGGGATATTTTCTCCTTATGTGCGCTTGCTGGGTCCATTTAATTAACATCCGCTGATGCTGTGATTCATTCATTGCTAACCTCCCATAACTCTGTTTAATATCTGTGAAGCCTGTAATTTAGTGAGACAGTCAAAATCTATATCGCCGTCGTACCTCTTGCATTTACGCTTTATCAGACTTTTCTGTTTCTCTGAGGCTGGCTTGCGTCCCCAGCGTTTTGCTCTTTCAAGATTCCAGATATATTCGCTCGCCGGATGATTTTCCTTTAAGTCGGTAAAAATCATATCTATTGCCGACTGCATATCCATTTCAATACCGTTGATATTTACGTTTCCAAGCTCGTCCGGACAAGGTATCGACTTATTTCCCTCAGGGAGGTTACACACAAGTCTTCCGTCGGGCATCTGAAAAAAATTGATATTATGAAGCTCGTATTGCTGTCGTTGCGCCCAAAGATTTACCGTTTCAATGTTCCTGATCCAGCTTGAAGGAACGTCGGAAGCCCTTTCTATTTTTTCAGGCAGTTCAAACAGATCGCCTTCCAGTTTATCCTGCTGTGATTTCGGAACTCCGCTTATATCTATTCCAAGCAGCGACGGCGCCGTACACAGCGAACGCCTGCCGGTTATTCCTACGCAGTCTATAAGCGTCAGTTTATCCTTTTCGGGGTGAAGCCTCAGTCCTCTGCCGACCATCTGAGCATACAAACTTTCCGATTGGGTAGGTCTTGCAATTATAACCGTTTCTACCAACGGTATATCGGTTCCCTCCGTAAATACCATACAGTTTATTAAACATGGTATTTTTCGTTCGGTAAACCTTTTGATAATCTCCCCGCGGTTTTTCGTTTTACCTGTAATAACGGCCGAGCCCGGTATTCTTTCCGAAATAGCTTCGGCGTGGCTTACGCTGGCGGCGAATATCAAAACGGCTCCTTTTCCAAGCTTGCGGTATGTTTCTGCAATTGCGTCCTCGGTACCGCTCATTGCTTCGGAAAGCTCTCCGGGGGCATAGTCGCCTCGGCTTGTATGTACTTGAGAAAGATCATAGCCTATATCTACACGTTTACAGTCAATATCACAAAGATAACCGTTTTTTATACCCCATTTCAAATCCCGCTTAAATACTATTTCCTCATATAAATCGTCAAGTCTTGCGCCGTCCGCTCTGTTAGGGGTTGCCGTGAATCCGATCACTTGCTCCGGCTTAAAATAATCAAGTACCTTTCTGTAGGTTTCGGCGGCTGAATGATGAGCCTCGTCGACTATAACGGTACTGAAATCACAGGGAGAAAATCTGTCAAGCCTTCGGGCTATACTCTGTATGCTTGCCGATACTATTTCTTCGCCCAACGACCTTTCCGACGCCATTTCTATTCCCTTTGAGCAATCAAAGTATTTAAGCGGCTGTCTTACAAGCTCTTCTCTGTGGGAAAGAATAAGCATTCTCCCCGTACGTCTTATGTTTGCAAACGTAACCGTTTTTCCTAATCCGGTAGCCATCTGTACAAGATAGCGTCCGGGACCTTTATCTGACAGAATATCAATACATTCCTGCTGATAATCTCTTAATTTAATATTCAATGTTTTTATCGCTCCTTTTGCTGTATTCCCTGTTCAAGGGCGCAGTTTGCCATTTTCAATACGATCTTCATATCGTCATAGCAAAGAGTAACGGGGATATTATAATCTGTCAAAATCTTTACTATTTTTCCCGAAAGCTTCATCATTTCATTCAGCTTGTAGGGAGGTATGAATTTATACCCTTTTTCTTCAGCTTCTTTCATTTCTTCGTTTAATGTCATTTTTAATCGCTCCTTTGTGTGGCACATGCGGCACTCTGCGGCACTGCTGTTCCACAGCTTAACCCTCGCATTTACGCGCTTTATAACGTGCTGTGGCACTGTGGCACAAAATCGCGCATTATCTCGTCTGGAAAACTTTTTTTATTAAAACGGGGAAATTATAATATATTTGTATATATGTCTTATATATAGGGGGAAAATGTGCCACAGTGCCACACGTCCCGTAAACCTCGCAAATGCGTGGTTTATTCCCTGAGATTTGTGCCACAAACGGGTCACAAGCAAGCCACAAGCGAGCCACAAACGACGCCGCATTATAATAAGTCTTCGTAATCTTCAATATTTATTTCCTCTTCGCCCATAGGCAGTCTCATTACCACGCACTCCACATTAACGCCGTTAATTCGCTTTCCGCGGGTAAATCTTCGCCCTCTCGTCAGAATAAGACCGTTGGTTTTGAGCCATGAAAGCAGCGCTCTGTCGTCAAATCCCGCGTCCTTTGCAGCCTTTCGGAATACCGCTCCGTTTATGTATGCCCAATCGTCCTGAATAACGCCGTATACGTCTGAATTTTCGTTGTCGGCTTTAAATCTGTTAGAATTCATCGCTACCCAGTCACACATATAGCTGTAACCGCGTTCTCCTGCCGATACAGAGGTTTTGGATTTCAAAAAATCTGATATCTGGCTTACCGTTAGACGATTCCCCGTCTTGAATATGATTTCATCCGCAAGCCTGTCGGCAAGCAGAATTGCCGCCGCCGCCATAGCCTGCTTCTCTGTCGTACTTCCTGAGGATAATTCCTTAAAAAGCTTTTCATATTCCGCCTTCGCCTTTTTTATACGTTCGTCCGTCAAGCTTTCAATAAATATTTTACCGGCATGACCGTAATTTAGCTTTATAACCTGCGTAACTCCTATTCCGTCCTTTACGACCGCGTCCTTTGCTTTGCACTCTATGTCGATTACTCGGTTAATGGCTCCCGCGCCGGAATTATCGGCTGTCAGAGGCGATTCTCCGGTCGTAAGTATACAGAGCAGCCATGTAGGCGGCTTGTCGATACCTCCGGTCTTTGTTCCTCTGGTCCTTCCTACTCCCTGCGAAAGCTGATACACATCAAATTTACTTCTTCCGCGGCTGTCCTTTGAAAGCTGAAGCTCGTCAATACACATAGGGATATTATTAAGAAAAGCCGCGGTTTTTTCATGACCTACCTGAGTAGCGTTAAATGTCTGCACATACTGTCCTATGGCCGGATTCCCCCATACTGACGCCGCCAGCATAAGAGCGACCGTCTTGCCCGTTCCCGATTCCACTCCCCAGAGATGAACAAAAAAGCACAATCCCCCGATCTTACTGATAAGCACGCTTGCAAATGAAGCTGCAAGCATTATCTGCGCCGTTATACTGTCGCTCCGGCATTTAACCGCGGTATTTAACCATTTTTCAAAGCTCCCCTTCTGTGATATCGCCTTGTAAATTGTACTGTAATTCGCGTCGCCGTCAAAAATCAATCCTTCCACATAAGGGGAGAAGTCCTGCCCGTCCCCTATGTAGCCCAGTCTTGAAACGCTTTTGTGCTCAGGCAGGGAATCATAATTCAAGGCTTCTATATCGCACAAATACTCGGACAGCAGCTTTGCGCTTTTAGTTGTAACCGATATTCCCACCGCCGCAAGCTTGATAACCTTCGACGCGTCGAAAAGGTCGTTTTTTCCCACTATTATTTTTTTCCACTGTTTGCCTTTGAAGTACGCTATTTTAAGCTTTTCTTCGTTTGTATCAATGTTTACAAGCCGTTCTACCGGTATAATCGGATGCAGACAGGCAATCTCCTGAGCGTCCAGTCTGGTTCGGGAAACTCCGTAGGCGTCGCAGTTCCATTGCCCCGCCTCAAGCTCTAAAGGCTGCTCGGGAAAATCGGTAGGGTGAGTTATGTTTATGTTTTCAGCGGATTTAGCCTTTATAAGACGCAATGATTTTTCATAATTGTTAAACGCTTTCTTAAAATTAGTAAATCCGGCTTTTTTAGCTTTCACCGCCGCACATTCAAGCTGCACCGTTTTTTCAAAAGGGTCTGTATATTTGCTTATTTCCTCATAAGGCGCCGTAGTTGAATAATCCTCAAGACAGTAATCGTATGACAAATCTATCTGATTCTGTGTAAGATATTCGTAATTATCTACCTTATAATCAAATAATAAGCCGTCGAATTCTTTAAGTCTGTTACATTCTGCCGCTTTTTTTCTAAGCGCTGTTAAGGATCGCAGTCTTTCTTCGCTGCTTTCGCTGAAAAGAGCTATATGTTCTATTACTCCGGTTATTCCTTCGGCTTCCGCGCTTTTCAAATCAACGGCGTCTATTTGTTCCTGTGTTATATTAACTCCCCCTTGCTACATTTTAAAACGGTACAGCGTCGTCGCCGAGGATTTCTTCATAATCCGAAAGATTGCCAAGCGCAGAAGGGACGGAATTGTTTTGAGTATTATTTCTGTGTTCTTTTGTAAGTTTATCATTAGGAATAGTAAAGTCGCCGCTTTTAATCCTGTCGATAGAATTTGCAAATCTGCATTTTGTGACAAAGTGATATTCGCCGTTATCCGCCTTAAATTCTTCACGTCCAAACACGCCGCCAAATATTTTACCAATAAGTGATTTTTCATCCCAATTCCATATATATCCCGGATTCGACTTTTCAACACTTGTAGTAAATCTTTTAAAATACTGTTTTGTTATATTGTCATTTTCCGAGCCGTCATCCTTAGGAATAAAAACGTCGAATACTCCTGCGTTCGGCCATTTGGCTTCAGGATTTTTTATGCGTAACTGTTTAAACTTGTTTTCAAAAAAGTTTGCATATTTATCATGATTTATGATATCAAAAGCTATTTTCAATATCGAAAAATCGTTATAGTCTTCTGCTCTTGCTCCCTTAATAGTTAACTCATACCCGCCGACCTCAAGTGAGAGGCCGCCTTCATAAACTTGTAAATCATCATAACCACTGAATTTTTGTATCATTTTATCCTCCGTTATTCTTCATTTTCGTAATTGTTTAAGGCTTTTATAACTTCTGTTATGTCGTTGGGAATTTCATCTGATTCAAACAATCCCATAGGCGATTTAGCAGTACTGTTTTTAGCATGAGTTTCAAAAATGTATTTGCCTCCCACGCATTTTGCAATTAAAACTGTTGTAAATTTGCTTTCAAGGCAAATTTTATCTAATTTTTTACCGCTTGTTTTAATGCGAGTAAAAAGAAACCCGCTGTCATCACGTTCTGTCTGAGTATGAGCTATAAATATGACGGTGAGATCAGGTCTGTACATCAAAGCGGAATCAACTATATCCCAAATGCACTGCGCCAAATCCTGCCATTTGTCGTAACCTTTTTCTTTCATTCTTCTCATTTCGTCAGCGACCATAATCGAGCCTATGGTGTCGATCACAAGCGTTTTTATTTCCGGTCGGCGCTCATTCACAGCATCCATTATTGTACGTACTTTAAGCGGTCGATCTGTGGTATAGTAATTTTTATTTTCTATACTGTAATACTTCTTCCAGCCTCGCCATGACAAGCCTTTTTTATCGGCGTCAATAATGTATGTTTCGGCTGGATTAAGATTTCTTAGCGAGGTTGTCTTGCCGGATCCGCTTTCTCCGGCTATACATATAACGTTTGCCATTATATCCTCCTATTTTATTTGTATATTCAGTTTTTCCGCCAGTGCGCACCCTGGAACGGAAAGCCCGCTGTCAATAAGCTTCTTAATAGCGACTTTATCCGGTTTGGGTTCTCCGTATTTAACAAGTCCGTCATTGAATTCAGCTACTTTATATACGTCAAAAACCTCAACTGATTTTGATTTTCTGAATGATACCGCAGCTTTGGCCGTATTAAATTTTTCTCCATGAAGAGCGTCGGACAGATAATTCTGTAAGCTCTTTAAAAGGGCCGTTTTACCTTAAGGATTTCGGAACAGGCTCATATACCGTAGGTTCAGGCGATTCATGGGATACCGTAACCCTCGTTCCCGGCGATACTACATACAACGCGGACAACGATAATCAGTGGAGCGACGACGTTATAAATTCATCTGATTCCGCATACGTCCAAAGCTGTCTTGGAGCAACGAGGGGCGACAGCAATTTCAATCCCAGTATGGACGCAGACTGCGATAACGTAATCAGTCAGGCTGATCTGGACGCTTTCTGCGCTTTCTATGAAAACCTTGCCGACGATGAATATTACACGCTTTCTCAGTATGTTCAGAGTCTTGACATAAATCTTGACGGAGTAATCAACGATACCGACTACAAGCTTTTAGAGGAATCGGGCGCGTCCGAATCGGAACTGGCGGATTTTAAAAGCGAACTGGATACGGCAAGAACCGTAAATTCATGGGTATATATTTACAACCATGAAATGACGGGCGATGTAATAGTTAATAAGGAAGATTACGAACAAGGTCTTGCAAAAATAAATACATACGCTCAGAAACGCGGACGTTCTGACAATTACTTTGAATACATGGACAAGGATAACAACGGAACAATTGAAAACTCCGACGTTTCATGGTTTTCCGCAGCTTATTCGGCTTCAGGAGATTTGGACTGGGATCACGCTTTCAAAAGAAATCTGAAGGTACTTGCGGGCGGTGAATTCCCCTACAGCTTTAATCTTCACGATACCAATCTTGATTTAAACGGTCAGACTGTTTACGTGGCGGACTGTATGTCCTTTACAACGGATATGCCGCAGTTCTGGTCTGGTAACGGAGCAACTCTCGATATCAACGGCGGTAAGCTTTTAATAGAAAACAACCTTGTGTTCAGAACGGCGTCTCCAGACGGCTGGGGAGGAAATACAGGACAGCTAATGAATCTCAACGGCGGTCAGGTTGTAATCGGACAGCATTTTGATTTCGGTCAGGCTAACTGCTATGATACTATCCTTATGACAAATTCTGCGGATAATCTATATGTAGGCGGAAACTGGACATATATCACGCTTCAGGATATGGAAGGAAAGTGGACGGCAGGACAGATTTGGTTTGCAGGACCAGTCTGGGAAGTCAACGAGCTTTCGGGAGATAAGGCGATCTACTCTTCAGGTACACAGTCCATAATCTTCGGATATGAAGGCGGTAAGCAGACAATTCTCTGGGACAACCCCGAAACATATATAAACAACGAGGACGGCAGTTACAATACGGAACGCAGTTTAAATTTTGACTACGAATTCGGAATCCTTGTAACAAAGGAATTTACGGAAGAAAACTTCTGGTTCAGACCGTGGTGGCGTCCTTATGACCTGCCAGACTATACCCTCTACCGCAAGGGTTGGGAAATCGGCGACGGCGTACATATTGCAACAGGCAACTACACAAAATCCTTTACCGATTTAAGCATTGCCTCTCCCGGAGTCAAATCTGATTTTGTCAGAACATACAACTCCATGAGCGATGAGGAAGGCAGTTTCGGTATCGGTTGGGATTTCAATATCGATGTGAGCAAAATCGTAATTCCTGCCCCCGGTTACTATCAGGTGGTACTCCCCGACGGCTCCAATACAACGTTCAAGGATGACGGCAACGGCGGATTCGAGTGCCTTAACGCACACAGCACAATGACAAAATCCGGCGATGAATACACAATTACAAACGCGGCTCAGTCCAAGTATCACTTCAATTCAGACGGAGAGCTTGACTGGGTCAAGGACGCTAACGGCAATAAGCTTACAATTTCCGCAATGAATAACAATCAGAGAATCGTGACCGATTCTACGGGCAGAAACTACAAAATTACTTACAACGGAAACAGCGAACATTCACGTATTACCAAAATTGAAGATACAGCTGCCAATAGAATTGTGATGTATGCCTACAACAGCGATTTCCAACTTGTATCCGCTGCAAGCGTTTCGGGCGGTACGGAAAAGTATGAATACGACGGAAACGGCAGACTCTGCAAGATCACTAATTGCTATGACGAGGTTACTGATACAATTGTTTACAACGATAACGGATCAGTAAATTATCTCATAAATTCCGCAGGACTCAAGCAGGAATATACCTATGACAAGGCTTTCAAGCAGACAGGTCTGAAAGAGTATGATGGCGATAAGCTTGTAAAAACTTTCACTTATGATTATGATGAAAAGCTTTCTGTAAAAACAAATAAGGTGGAAACCGACGGTCAGACATACGAGGTTGATAAAATCACCTACAACATGGTCGACGACGAAAACAAGTATGATGAAATTAAGGAAAGCGTCGACATCATGGGCAATACTACCAAGTATGAGCGTGATGATAACGGAAATGTAATCAAGACCACAAATCCCGACGGCACATTCACTTTAGCTCGTTACAACGATAAAAACATGCCGCTGGTTCAGGTTGACGAGAGCAACAATGTTGTAATTAACGAGTACGATAATTCAGGCGTGAACGTGCTGAAATCATATCAGAGTCTCTCCCCTGTTTCAAATGCGGCTGCAATTGCAGCAAGCGGTTATGATCTGTCGCAGGTAAGCTATGCTGATTATGCAATGACAGTTTACACTTACTATCCTGCAAGCGAAACGGCTTCGATTGCAGGTCTGGTACGCACAATTACCGATCCCGAAGGGAACGTGACCGAGTACACTTACGGAACTTCCGGCAATGCAAAGGGACTGCCGATAAAGAAAGTTATTAAGGATGGAAATACTGTTGTAAACTCGGTTGAGTATGAATACAACAATCAGCTTCAGGTATCAAAAGAAAAAACAAGCGTTGATATTTCCAAGAATATTTACGCTGTAAAGGAATATGAATACGATAAATTTAACAATGTAACAAAGGTAAGCGATTTCGGTACGGGAAATACGGCTGCAATTACGATTTCGGAATATGATAAACTCAGCAGAAAGACTGCCGAGTACACCCCTAATTATTCTGCCGATAAGAGTCATGGAACTCTTACCTCATACTATCCAAGCGGCAGTGTTAAAACACAGACCGACGCACTGGGTAATGTAACTTCATTTAAATATGACGCATACGGAAATATTACAGAGAAAACTAATCCCGACGGCACGATAAATATTGTTGAATACGACGGTTTACAGCGTGAAAAAGCAACGTATTTCAAGTGGAAAGCAGCCGCCGAAAAACAGATTCTTACTTCAACGGATTATGAATTTGCAAAGAATCACAGCTTTGACGTTTACGCTGCTCTTGATAGTTCGTCATCGAAATCATGCAGCGGACTTAAGACAATCAAGACCGCATATATCACAGCCAATAAGCAGGTTGTAACGGAAACTCTTGCAGATTTCAGAGGCAATGCGGTAACGGAAAAGACCAACGGCGAAACCAAGCGTACAAGCGCGTATTACGCCAACGGACAGCTTGCCCGTCAGACTGACGCTCTTAACAATACCACAAAATATGAGTATAACAAGCTTAACAAGCTGACAAAGACATATACTCCTTTTAATACTGATAAAAATTCCATAACAGAAAATCAGTATGACAAAAACGGAAATGTTATCAAAACAATTCAGACTGTTCAGAAGGAAAATTCGAATACTCCGAAGTACAGCGTAACGCAGAATCAGTACAACGCAATGGGACTGCTTGAAAAAGTAACTCTCAGCGACGGTACTGCAAACGGCGAAAAGAATATTTCAAAATATTTCTACAACAACGCAGGCGTTCAAGTTAAGATGTACACAGGCATGTCGTCTGAATCAGATACATCATATCTCACAACAAATTATGAGTATGACAGCTGGCTTAGAGCGGTAAGAACAACCGACAGCACAGGCTACAATTCCGGTACGATCACATATGATCTGAACGGAAACGTACTCACAAACACGGACGCTAACGGAAATGTGACAACTAACACCTATGACGCTCTCAATCGTGTGCTTACTTCAAATACGGTAAATTCAGGCGATTTTTCAAAGAATATCAGCAAATCGTATACCTATGACAGCATGGGAAGAATAACTCAGACAGTTAGCAACGGACTCACAACAAATACCGTTTACGATGATCTGGGCAGGAAATATACCGAAACAGAGTATGACGGTAATGGTTATGCAGTATTCAGAGGATTTTTCTATGAGGGTGTTTCGCAGTATGTAAGCAGAGAGCTTACAGGCAAGCCTAATCTTCTCAACTATTCTGAAAAGACATACGAATATGATGGAGAAATGCGTGTAGTCAAGGCCAAGGAATCAGGAAATGAAACTGTTTCATATACCTATGACGCAAACGGCAACAAGAAGTCGGAAACCCTTGCAAACGGCGTAGTTTCCACTTATACCTACAACAAAGCGAACAGAATTACAAAGATTGAAAACAAATCCGGTAATACTGACATATCAAGCTACGAATATTCTTATTATTTAGACGGTTCTGACGCTTGCAAAATACGCAGTGAAAGTGGTATAATAGAAACGACATCATATGAGTATGACGGTCTGAAAAGGCTGACTGAGGAAGCTGTTAAGATTGGAAACAACACGACAGATACCTACACATACGAATACGACGATTACGGCAACCGTTCCAAGATGACGGCAGAAGGTACTGAGGATTATGTAACCGAGTACAGCTATGTTGATTCCAACGGCAAATACACTGCGCTGCTTCAGAAGGAAGTAAAGACTGTTGAAAATGAAGCTGATGAAAATCTGATTAACTTAAATCCGGCTTCAAACATAAAGCAGACGGTTTACGCCTACGACGCTAACGGAAATCAGATCACAAAGGCTGCCGAGGGCAAGACGGAAACCAACACTTATGACGGTCTGAATCAGCTGATTGGTTTTAACGACGGTGAAACGACTGCAAGCTACAAGTACAATGCAAGCGGGTTACGTTATGAAAAGACTGTTGACGGTCAGAAAATTAACCATGTCTGGGATGGCAATAAGCAGATTGTTGCAGATGTGGTTGATAACCAGTTCTATGAGGCAGATTGTTACATTAGAGGTACAAATCTTGTCGCTAAGTACAATTACTGTAACGGCAATAAGTCCGAGTATACCTACTATACGCAGAATGCGCATGGCGACGTTGTAAATCTTACGGATTCGACTGGTGCGGTAACTAAGACTTATAAGTACGATGCATTCGGTGTTGAGAAGAATATTGATGATTCTGATACTAATGCGTTCAGATATTGTGGTGAGTACTTTGACAAGGAAACTGCAACTGTTTATCTTAGGGCGAGGTATTATGATCCGAGTACTGGTAGGTTTACGCAGAGGGATAGTTTAGCCGGAAATATTACTGATCCGTTAAGCCTTAACCTATATACGTATTGTGCTAATAATCCTGTTTTTTTCTGCGATCCAAGCGGTCATTTCGTAGTCGAAGCAGCTTTAGCTACAACAGCGGCAGCGGCTATGACATGGTTGGCGGCATCAGCTATCGAATCCTCAAGGTCAAAAACACAAAGTTCCACATCAAACAAAATAGTAAATGCATTTTCAATAGCGGCAATTACAATTATATCGCCAATTAAACCTATTTTGACATATGGTGCAAAAGCCCCTGAGAATACCCTTCCAGATGGTTTAGCGTCTAATTTCTATACTACAAGTGCAGCTGAACAAACATGGTCACGATGGGGATATAACCCAACTTCATTTAAATTAAGGAATTATACTAAATTAATTACTAAAGCCATCACATCCTCTATTTCTCAGATAGTATCAAAAACAATTTCTCAGAAAAAAGCAAATAATCAAAATGTTTATCTTCTTTATGATGAAGAAACTGATCAAATAGAGTATGTTGGAAGAACCAATAATTTAGCAGCAAGAAAAGATGCACATAAATCTAAGTATTCATCAAGAAAAGACTTGGAAATGATACCGATAGCCAAAAACATTTCTTACGGAGCAGCGCGAGGACTGGAGCAGTGGGCAATTGAATATTATAATACATATAATCCGGTCAGGTTTGGCGGGAATGCATATAACAACCAAATAAACGGTATAAGTCCCATTAATCCATTAAGAGCAATTTTCTTTGCGGACGCTGTCCCATATGCTTCA
>ERZ894209.836-NODE-836-length-13123-cov-18.434956_pt1 | contig 13123 bp, 10 predicted proteins | sample MGYA00380288_ERZ894209 | MGnify/ENA primary metagenome ERZ894209 (study PRJEB32331, sample SAMN06328482) | human gut metagenome | biome: human gut microbiome; feature: stool | host: Homo sapiens | collected 2013-12-13 ... | reverse complement strand
GTTATAGGACCTCTGTTTATGTCACGACTGTCAAAGTAACTGAGCATACTTACATTATTTTTAACGCTTTTAGCTGATTTCTGTTTGTTTTCACGAAGTTTTGCACTTTTCTTTGCATTTGCAAAGTTGTTTTGGATACCGATTTCATCACCGTAATAAATAATAGGAATTCCGGGAAGTGACATTAAAATAGAAAATGCCATTCCTATTCTGTCAGGATTGTTGTCCAAAAAGTTTGCCATTCTTCCGCTTACCCCGAAGCCTTTTCTGAATGCTGCGCCTTTTGGAGCTAAATCGTCAAATATTAATTCTCTTGTTTTCTGGTTCACCATTTCAAGAGTAAGTTCATCGTGAACTCTTAAAAAGAGCGCCCAAGAAGCAGTTTCAGGAATTTGAGGAGTTTGCTTGTAAGCTTTCCAGAAATAACTGTTATCTGCCGTAACAAGTGATGCCCAAATTGCAGGCATGTACGGGAAGTGGTAAGCTATTTGAACTTCATCGGTTCTGGTAATTTCTTTTTCCTTACCTTTAATTTCATCTTTAAATTTTCTTTCTGTTCCGAAATAAGGAAGGATTTTGTTAGGCATTTGACAAGCTTCTGCCTGAATTACAGAGCGCGGAGCTACTGCCTGTATAAATGCACTCAAAATTTTTATAATTCTGTGAGTTTCTTCGAGGTTTTCAGCATTTGTTCCGTCTTCCTTAATAAGGTATGGAATGGCATCCATTCTGAATATGTCTACTCCTTGATTTGCCCAAAACGCAATTGTTTCAAGGTTATAATATAAAACTTTAGGATTTTCCCAATTTATATCAAGCTGGAAAGGATAAAATGTGTGATAGAAATAATAATCTTTATTGTTAATTGTTACTTTTCTGTAATTGTTTTCTGTTATTTCAGGAAAAATAATTCTTCTTTTGGAAGTTTTTCCGTTAGCTTCTTTATATTCCGCTACCCAACCGAGTTTCGGATCTTTGTATTTTGTATATTCAGGCATCTTTTCTCTTACAACAAAGTAATTAATCTTTGATGTATCGCCTTTTAAAGCTTGCTGGAACCATTCATGCTGATCTGACAAGTGGTTAAGAACTAAGTCAGCTTTTATTTTAAAGCCTTTTGCTCTTGCAGCAGACAGGAACTTTTGGAATTCAAACATCCCGCCCAGGTCTGCTCTAATATCACGCGGATTTCTTATATCAAATCCTGCATCTTCCATTGGAGAGTCAACAAACGGAAGAATATATATTGTTGTAACACCTAATCCTTTTAAGTAATCAAGCATTTCAATATCATCTTTAAAAGTGTTATTCTTATCGAGGCTTTTTACGCCGAAATGATTTGCGTAAAACATATAAATAACTTCATCTTTGTACCAGTCTGACTTACGGTTTAAGTCATCTTCCAAAAGACTAAGCGAGCGTTGTTCTTTTGCCTTTTTAGCGATTTCAAGAATATTGGAATACATCACTTCAACATTATCTTGTCCGTAGACTTTTGCTAATGATGTTTTAATTTCTTTTTCAAGTTTGGAAGGGATAATTGCATTTTCTTCCTGTTTAATAACTTCTTTTTGTTGAATACTATCAATTGCAACAGCTTCAACAGCTGCGAAATTGAATGTAAGGAGTAATGTTAATAATAATGATGTTAATTTTTTCACTTTATATTGCCTCTCTATTTCTTTTTCTTAAAAAATCTGATTAATTTATTTGTAAGTTTTGCATCTTCTTTTGCCTGTAATTCCTGAGCTTTCAGTATAGCTTCTATTGTAGCATTATTAGGGTCCTCTACAATTGACGGATCAGGTAATGTGCTTACAAAATTTTGTGCTTGTTCGATTTCCGATGCAAGAGCCAGCCATTTAAAAGATTTAATTAAAGACATTGGTTTTGCAACATCTCCTCTTAAAACTATCTGAAATTTTGTTGCCATATTGTCATCAAGTTTTGTAGGCAGGTTTGGTATTGCTGCTGATTCTTCAGGAGTTAATTGTTCGCAGAACAATGAGAAAGCTTGAGCCATGACAACATTTAATCCGGGTGTTGCCTGTACAAGGTTTATAGGGTTTAATTGCGCAATAGGTCCTAACATGTTGGCGATTACTGAACCGAGTTTGGCACGAACTTTCATATCTGTTGTGTTTTCAAGAAGATTAAAGTCTCCTGATATATGCAGGCACATAACATTTCCAATAGTAGTTATAGGATTGATGTGTGCTATTCCGTTGTCAAAAAGTATTTGTCCGTTCATCAGGCTGAAATGTGATGTGTCAACTGTTGCAAGATTGTTGATAACTCCGCCGAGAGCTGTTTGAAAGAATTGTGATTCTCTGATGTTTTCGGCAAGTATCATATTTTCCAATTTGCCGAAAGGTCCTAGTTGTCCGTCTGTCATTGCAAAAGTAACAGTACCTTTTAAAGATTTCATTTGTTCTTCCATTGTTGAACCGCTAAGTGTGATATCAGTTCTGAATGCAAGATCGCCTGAAAGCGTATCTTTCATGTTTGCCAGTGCAAGTAATGCTTTTTCAACATTTAAGCCTGTACCTCGTGTTCTTATTTGAAGTGCAGTAGTTATAAGATTAGCAGTAATATCACCTCTGATTATTCCGTCAAAAGCTGTTGTTCTAAGGTTATTCAAGAAGAAATTATTGTTTCTCATTGAAATTCTTCCTGTTGTGTTGGTTGCAATAATTTCACCTGTTTTAATTCTTCTCATATTAATTGAACCGTTTCTGATAACAACAGGTATATCTGCAGTTTGTGTATTTGAAGACGGCAGCGGAGGAGCAGTGTATTTTGCAAGTGCTTCAGGAACCTTCATCAGCCTGTCTAAGTCAATAAATCTTGATCTTACATCAAGTCTTGATAATGTAAATTGAGGGTGAGGATTTATGTCTGTTCGGGCTGTAATATTAATATCTGACCCGTTAAGCAATAGTCTTCTGACAGCCAAAACAATATTTTTGCCTGAAAGATTGACATCAGCTTCATCCATTGTTAAAAATATTTCAGGTATCCTCAAATCCTGAACCTTAAAGCTTCCTCTCATCAAAGGTGAAGCCAGTTTACCGAATATTAGTAATCTGCCGTCGGCTTTCAGATTTGAGTTTGTAAATGCTGTAAGCTTAGCATTAATTTCTTCGGGAATAGAAATTCTTATTAGATTTATAAAAGGTTCAGCAGTATTAAGGTTCACTATTGTGCCTGAAACCTTAAAAACTTCTTTTGCGTTTTGTGTATTCAAAGCTAAATCATCACCGAATAATGATGTTCCTGTGTAAAAACCTGTATTTCTGATATGAACTCTATCGCCTTTGTAATCTATTTTTGCCTGTAAAATACTTTGTTTTCCCTGCATTGATTGAATATGTACAGGTGTAATGTAATTTTGTGCATCTGATTTTAATTGCGCAATAATTGATTGTTTCTTATCGTTTCCTGTAATTTTTATTTTAACGGGAATATTTCCTTGAGCATCAATAAACGGTTCTGCATCGTGTCCTGCAAATCTTCTTAAATCAACAGAGTTAAGATGACCGTCTGCTTTTAAATCAATCAACGGTGAAGAACTGTATGATGATATTGATCCGAGAAGATTTATTTTAGAATTGCTGTTTACCAATAATTCAAAAGGTTTTACATTAATATCATTTTCATCGAGTTTAATTTCAAGTTTAGGGTTTCTAATTATAGAACCTGTCAAAGGAAGTGAGTTAAGATGACCGTCTGCTTTTAAATCAATCAACGGTGAAGAACTGTATGATGATATTGATCCGAGAAGATTTATTTTAGAATTGCTGTTTACCAATAATTCAAAAGGTTTTACATTAATATCATTTTCATCGAGTTTAATTTCAAGTTTAGGGTTTCTAATTATAGAACCTGTCAAAGGAAGTGTTAAGCTCAGGTTTTTATTGATTATATTTCCGTCAAGAGTTGCTAAATCGCTGACTATCCCTGCAATAAGTTTTTCATTGCCTATTATCATTGAATTATTTTTATCGCTTATTACAAAATCTTTTAGGGTTACGCTTGCTGTTATTAGTGATTTTTTAAGCTCACCCTGTAATCTTCCGTCTAAGGACAAATTACCTGAACTTAAAATAAATGATTTCTTTAAGTCTGATGGAGCAAATGCAAGAAAAAGTCCCGGTAGCGGAAGTTTTTCGGAATGGATTTTTAAATCTGCAGTAGAATCCGAGTCAATCTGGCCTTCGGCTTTTAAAACATTACCATTTATATATGTATGAGTATCAATAACTTTCAACATATTGTCCTGGAAAATTAAATTAGCATTAATCTTATCAAACACAAGTTTGGTTATGCCGTTTGAAATACTTCCATTTCTTGCAATTATGCAGCCTTTTGATTGAATTTTCTTTAAATCTGTTTTGATTTGAGTGTTCGCAGCCCAGTAGCCGTTACCTTTTAACGAAACTAAGTCATTTTTAATATGAAGGGTATCAAGCAAAGCTTTTGAAAGAATTATCATATCATTAAAGAAAATTCTTTCGGTAATAAGGCTTATGTCAGCAAACGGTTTTTTGCCGTATCCGATTTTACCTTTTAAGTTAATATTTTGATTTTTAGCCAGATAAATGTTTGTGTCCAAGTCTGCATAAGTTCCGTAGAATTTAGATTTTATATAACTTTCAGGCAGCTGTAAACCTGAAAGATTCATTGTTGTATTGTCAATGTTAAAATATCCTTTTAATGTAATCAGACCGTTTTCATTCTGTCTTATTTTTAATTTAGTTTCAATATTTGATTTCAGGTCATAATCTCTGTATATCAGCACAGGATTAACAAAAGGGAGTTCAATTTTTTCAGCCGGGTCATCATCAGGATCAGCAGGTTTTGCAGGAGGAATAAACGAACTTATATTAACATTTGCAGTGATGTTTGTTTTATCATCGCTTAAAAGTCTTGCATAAGTTTTAATTCTTGCTGTTTTACCGTTATTGTAGCCTGCAGTAAGTTTTTCACCTGTTAAAGTCAAACTGTGACCTGATTTCAGGTCATTTATAACGGCTTTGTAATCAGTTATTTTTGCATTCGGAACTTTTATTTTGATAATTGAAGGGTCAAAAGGTAGAGGCTGAACTTCTTCTTTTGGAGGCGCATTTTTTTGTTTGTTTAAAATGTCTTCTACAAGTCTTACAACTTTGAATTGTTCTCCGTTTTCAATATCAAGATTAATTCTCGGGGATATTACTTCGGCACAAGAAACTTTTACTGTTAAAAGTATAAGACTTGGAAGTGAAATTCTTCCCTGAAGTGAGTCTGCACTGAAAAGAACTGAGCCGTCAGGAAGTTTTATTGAAATTTCTCCTGTCTTAAATCCGGCTTGAAGTGATGGTGTCGTAACTATTTGCGGGTTTTCGAAGTTTACATCAATATTTGCCTGTTCTTTGGCAATTTCTTGGATTAAAGGTTTATATTCATTTAAATCCACAGCCTTTGGTAAATAAAACAAGAATGCCAAATACAGTCCTGCTAATATCAAACCTAATGCTGATATTGCAAATATCAAAAATTTTTTCATAAAATATCCCCTTACAATATTAATTATTTGATTAATATTATAGTATAAACCGTCATCTAATCTAAAGGTTAATGTATTAAATTAAAATATTTGTTACAAATAAAATATGAGTTTTATAGTAACTATATTAGTATATGATTGCTTATTATATCTGCAGCACTTGCAACAAGTTCCTCACACGGCCGGTTTGTGTAATATGATTCTGTCCTTTTTTCTGGGATAGGAGAATCTTTTTGAACGTCAAGTCCTAAAAGTTCGCGGCATATTATAGAATTATTTTCTTGTTTAAACTTTTCTGCAAGCTCCTGAATCAAAGCATAATGTTCAGCTTTTGCGTTGTCATCGCATGGTGATGTATAACCGTGTTTAAGTCCTGCAATCATAAACATTGCACTGACTGCTCCGCAAACTTCTCTCAATCTTCCCATTCCTCCCCCGAACGAGGAAGATAATTTTAATGCTGTTTCAAAATCTATGCCTAAATCGTCAGCAAATGTGCAGAATACTGACTGTGCACAGTTATAACCTTCTTTAAACAAAAGTCTTGCTCTTTTAGAATATTTTTCCATTCCTACATTTTACATGCAAACAGGATATATTCAAGACTATCCGCAAGGGGAATGAATTTTTATTATACATAAAATAATATTCATCATATGAATAATTTGTATAAATCTTTAATAATCGTAATTTTATTGTTGTTTATAGGTGTAGCTTATTATAACTATAAAACAAATACATATGTAACAGCGGAATTTAAAAACTTAAGACCGTTTCATGACAGAGCGCCTATATATTATAACGGTTTTAAAATCGGAAAAGTTGTTAAGGTACGACCTAATGACGATTATACAAGCACAATCTTGACACTTGAGCTTCATCCAAATAAATTAAGACTTCCTATTAATATTGTTGCTAATCTAAAAAAAGAGAAAGACAGAAAAAATCATAAATATGATTATATAGATATAATATACCCTGATGCTCCGTCTGTATTTTTTATAAAAGACGGTGACAAAATTGCAGGAAAAACCACAGTTGAACTTGATACATATTTATCAAATCAGGATCCTGAATCATTAGATGCGATAAAAGCTGATATGGCAGATTCAGTGAAAAACCTTAATATAACAATTCAGGCTTTGGGTGATTTATTCTCAACATTAAACTCTATGGCGGAAGAAGTAAAACCTAACGTTGTGAGTTCTTCACAAAACATTAATAAAGCATCTGCCGAAGTTGTGAAAATATCAGGAAATATTAACACAGTGACAGGAAACGTTAACGATGCATTTGACGGCAAAAGCATGGATTCAACCGCCGTTAATATTCAGGCAACATCAAAAAATGTGAAAGTTTTGTCGAGTGAACTTAACAGAACGTTACCTCAAATTCAGTGTTCTATAAATGAAGTAAACAGAATTTTATGTAATATTGATGAGATGACAGAAGGGTTGAATTGTACTATGAAAAAGCCCTTTGGCGGATTCAGACTAATATTTGGCTCACCTGTTTCAAAAAGAAAATGTAATTGTAGGTAAGTAGGGTATAGTTGTATATTGTACAGTTAGGCAATGTATTTTTTTCAAAGATTAATTAATATTAGAATGTAACGAAATCGCATCAAATTTCAATAGATAATAGTTGGATAACATTACCGTGAATTACTGACAGCGAAGGATTTTTAAATAAGTATATATTACCTTGAACATTAAACAATTTATAAAAAAGTTTGTAAAATACTGTATAAAAATTGACATATATACATACGAATACAAAAATCACAAGAGTTATAGAATGGTGACAAGATGTTGTATAAAACAGGAAATGAAAATATGATAAAGCATAAAAAGAACTTTAATCCGCTCGTTGTATTAGAGCATAAACTTGACGATACTGATGCTTTGAAAAAACAGCGAGAAACTTATATTGCCATACTTAATCATGATTTGAAAATTCCTACACTTGCACAAATAAGAGCATTGGAGCTGCTTTCTTCCGAAAATTTAGGAACGCTTAACAGCAGACAGCAGGAATTGCTGGATTTGACTCTGGATTCTTGCAGATATATGTATGGAATGCTTACTGATTTATTACTGATTTATAAATATGAAAATAATGATGTAGTATTAACTCTTGAAAAAGTAGAACTTCTTAGATTTCTCGAAGATTCTTTCAAAGATTTTGAGACTATAATGAAAGCCAAAAATCTTAAGTTTGTAGTCAGAGCTAAAGATAAATGCTATGGTATAAAGGCTGACAAAGCACATCTTAAAAAGGCATTTAATAATGTTTTAAATACTTGTATCTCAAATGCTTTTGACGGAACAGAAATTGTAATTGATTTAAGTAAATCTCAAGATAAAGGAAGGATAAACTTGTCAATTAACAGTAAATCTCCATATATGCCGCCCGAAACAATTAAAGGCTTGTTCAGCAGATATGTAACTTGTTCTGAAAAAATGGATAAGGTCGGTTCGGGTGTATTATTATATCTTGCTAAAAGAATAATTAATCTCCACAGAGGAGATATCCATATAAACAGTTTTAAAGATAATTATAATTTTTATTCAATAATTTTCCCTTGTATTAATGAATGTAAATTTTGTGCCTGCGCGCAAAAAGTATAATAATATATCATTATGATTATGAAGAAAATTATTTTAGGACTGATTTTAACATTATTTTTGACTTGTTCTGCTTATGCAGCAAGCCAAAATCCAAATGAAATTGCGTACAGAAATTCTGTTCAAAGCAGTTTGCAAGTCAAGGATTTGTATAAAAGTTTAAGAGAAAACTTTGCCAGTGACGGCGGTTTTGTATACTATCTGAAAAACAGATTTAAAGATTTTGAAGTAAGCAGAATTGCAGCTGTTCAGGTTATGTATCCTTTGACAGGCAGAGTTATAAAATCATATAACGGTAATCATGTATTATTGACTTCTAATGCTACAATTTATCTTAATAATGTAGAAAAAGAAGAATTAAGAAAAGTTGTTGACGAGTATTGCAAATATAATGCTTATAAATTTGAGTATAAAGACCCTCAAGCTTGTTCTGAAGCAAGAATAAATTCTTTATTCAACTAGTTTATACAATTCCTTGAGCGGTCATTGCTTCTGCAAGTTTTGTAAATGCAGCAATATTTGCTCCTGCAACATAGTTGTTGCCAAGATTGTATTCAGCTGCGGATTTTTTGCAAGAGTGGAAAATATTTGTCATTATTGAATCAAGTTTTTTATCTACTTCTTTAAAAGTTAAATAATATCTCATACTGTTCTGGCTCATTTCAATTGCAGAAGTTGCAACCCCGCCGGCGTTGGCAGCTTTAGCAGGTGCAACAAGGATATTGTTTTGAAGGAAGTATTTTGTAGCTTCAAATTCGCACGGCATATTTGCGCCTTCACCTATTGCTATAATCCCGTTTTCTACAAGTTTTTTTGCAGAAGTTAATGTGATTTCGTTTTGAGTTGCACAAGGCAGAGCAATGTCTGTTTTAATATCCCATATTGGGGATTCCTCATTTTGACGTTCAATGTATTCGGCTTCGGGGTGAGTATTTAAATATTCTTTAATTCTACCGCGTTCAACTTCTTTAATCTGTTTAATTGTGTCAAGATTAATTCCGTTTTTGTCATAAATACAGCCTTTGGAATCGCTCATTGCAACAACGTTTGCTCCGTATTCCTGAGCTTTTTGGCAGGCATAAATCGCAACATTGCCTGAGCCTGAAATTGTAACGGTTTTACCTTCAAGAGTTTGGTGGCCGTTTGCTTTAAGCATTTCCCGCATAAAATAAATAAGTCCGTATCCGGTTGCTTCTTTTCTTGCAAGCGAACCGCCGTATGAAATTCCTTTACCTGTAAGAACTCCACCTTCGTATGTGTTTTTAATACGTTTGTATTGCCCGAACAGGTAACCTATTTCTCTGGCTCCTACACCTATATCTCCTGCCGGAACATCAATATCTTGACCTATGTGTCTTTGAAGTTCTGTCATAAAACTCTGGCAGAATTTCATAATTTCATTGTCGGACTTGCCTTTGGGGTCAAAGTCGCTTCCGCCTTTACCGCCGCCGATTGGAAGACCTGTTAATGCGTTTTTAAATATTTGTTCAAAACCTAAAAACTTCATAATGCTCTGGTTTACGCTCGGGTGAAATCTCAAACCGCCCTTATACGGACCGATAAGACTGCTGAATTGAACTCTGTAACCTTTATGAACTATAGTTTTACCTTCGTCATTTATATAAGGAACTCTAAAAGATATTGTTCTTTCAGGTTCAATCATTCTTTCTAAAAGTGCAATGTTTTCAAATTGAGGGTTTCGGTCAATTACAGGTTCTATGGACGTTAAAACTTCTTCCACGGCTTGCAGATACTCAGTTTCGTGTTCATTTTTTAATCTTACATCTTCCAGTACTTTTTCTAAATAACTATTCATTATAACCCTCTTTTTGTTTTCTGCTAATTGTAACACGTATATTCTTAACATGCAATTGATTTTTAATAAAAATCGGTTATAATGAGATGTGTAGTTAAGGAGTGATATGTTATGTTAGAAAAAATAGAAAAATTACAACTTGTATGGTTAGCAGTTATATTAGCACTGGGCTTGATTTTTGCAGTCAAAACAGGAACTGCGAATGTGACAAAAGATAAAATTTCTGTTACAGGCTCTGCTTATCAGGTAGTAAAATCTGATTCAGCAAGATTTGAATTTGAAGTTGTTGCAAGAAAACCTAATAAACAAGCTGCGTATAATGCTGTTAAAGCTCAAATACCTGTTGTAATGAATTATTTGGAAGAAAAAGGTATAACTGATATTGAGGTTAAAGCTTCTAACGGCTATAACTCATATAAATATACTCCTAACGGAAATGTAACAAATGATATTGCATACTATAATCTTTCTCAGCCTATTGTTATAAAATCTGATGATGTTCAAAAGATTAAAGATGTGTCCGTTGATATTCAAAGCCTTTTGGATAAAGGAATTGATATAAACGTAATGCAGCCTGAATATTTTTATTCTAAACTTGCTGATTTAAAAGTTCAATTACTTCAAGATGCAACTACTGATGCAAAAGACAGAGCAACGGCAATGTTAAAGGCTACTCATAACAGACCGGGTAAAATCCAATCTGTTCAAATGGGTGTTTTCCAAATTACACCTGTGGATTCAACAAATGTATCTGATATGGGAATAAATGATACTACAACAATTGACAAAAAAGTCACTGCTGTTGCAAACGTTGTGTTCCGCGTCAAATAATCAGGAGAGTTTTTATGAAAAAATTGATTATTACGGGTATAATGATATTTGGTGCAATGCCTGTATTTGCTATTATTCCGCCTGATGCTGCAATAATTCAGGTTCATGATATGCAATACATAAAGGATCAAAAATTCAGATATCAGGAATATAATGATTTTAAAGAAGTTCAGGAAGAAAAAGACAGATATAACAAGAAGAATGAGCCTGCACAGCCTTTAATCCAAAAGATTTTTAACAAAAAATCAAAGTTTGTTGAGGATAACGGTGAAATCAAAATTCAATATGAAGATGAATAATCAGTTGCTCAATCCGGCTCTGTATCCGCACCAGCTGTAAATGGCAGGCAGTGTTTTCTCAATAGGGATTTTATCTGTTCCCGGAACTTTTGCAAGAACTAAAACTCCGATAGCATCATCAAGGTTTGCTACGGAATCTTTTAATGTTAATTTTCTATCCGGAACTTTGTCATAAGGGTCGTTTATTTTATTTGTAAGAGCTGCTGCAATTTGCATTCCTCCAAGCAATCCTATTAGCGAACCTGTAATTTTTGTAGGTGCATTATTCAATGTTTTAACTTTTTCGCAAAGAGCAAGAATAGGAACAACTGTAAGCGGAGGAACCGTTGAATTCATAAATTGGAAAACTCCTTCATTAAGCTTTTGTTTTCTGTGCTCTTTTTTATCAGCTGCCAAACCTGCAAGGATACCACCTGCAATGCCTCCTGCACTCGTTAGAAGCATTTCTTTAATACCGTATTTAATATTAAATAGTCTGACATTTTGCTTTTTTGCAATAAATGTCATAGGGATTAAAGTTCCCGCTAATGTACCTGCTGCTACTTTGATTTTTGTAGAGGCATCAGGCTTCTCTTTACGGTGATTTCTGTATGTTTTTATATCATATTCTATTTTTTGCCCTATCGGGGTTATCATAAAAATAGCCCTTTCGAAAATTATTCTAACATATTAATGTCCGTAAATTAAAATTGTTGCCGAACCTATAAGAATTATTAAGGAACCGATAAGTTTTTTTATCAGATTTTTTTCTTTAAAAAGTTTATATCCTAAAATGACATTAACAATAATCGAAAGTTGAAATAACGATAAAGCGTAACCGACATTTATATGCTTAAATACGTATGCAGTGGTAATCGTCATTAGCCCGAAGCATAAAGCTGTAAGAATATACATAATTGAATGTTTTCTATCGGGAAATTTCACTTTACATACGCCGTTTATTTTTATAATTATATATGAGAATACAGCTCCGAGAATGCTTGAGGCAATGACTGATGTGGAAACCGATGATAACAGAATTACTTTTTTTATTAAAACAGCTTCAAGAGCAGAAAAGAATAACGCTAAAAATCTGTATTTAATATCTTTTCGTATAAAAACTGAAGGAGTAAAATTATCAAAAATAAAGTATGTTCCGAATATAATTAATATTACGCCGATAATACCGTATATATTTGGAATTTCATGCAGTAATATCATTCCAAAAATCAACCCTATAACGGCTTTATATGAATTTATTGGTCCAAGTACGGATAGTTCACCATATTTAAGAGCGATAACCATAAAGTTGTTGCATAATGCTCCTGCTATACCTCCAAGAAGTGCATAAAACCAAAATTCTCCGCTCAGTTTTGACAAATCGGTTATAAATAAAAAAGGCAGGCAGGCTACACTTAAAAGCAGGTAATTAATGAAATTAATACATACAGGTTTTTCTCCGTCAAATGCAAGTTTTTTTTGAAAAACATTGCTTAATGAATTTGTCATTATTCTCAAAAATACTGCTGCAATATTTATAAAAATCTGCATAAAATTATTCCAATCCATTATCTTAAAATATATGATGACATACAATTTACATGCATAGGCAGTTTTTTAATCTTCTGCTCATTCAGCTTTGAAATTTTGTCAAATACAGCATCGAAAATTCTTTCATTCTCAGGCATGTACAAGTTCATTGAACCGTTAAACTCAAAGTCATTTGAAGTCAGTCCAAATTTTTCAGGCTCTTTTTCAATGGGTGCATCTTTTAATAATAAGAAATTATTTGCCGCAATAATATCTATGTTATCGATATTTTCGGTTAAAAACTCAACTGTCTTTTCTGCATCTTCTTCTGTTTCCTTAGGAAAGCCTACTATTACTGAAACAAAATTAAATATACCTGCATCATGAGCATCTTTTAATATTCTTTTATTATTTTCTACATTTATCCCCTTATTGTATAAATCAAGAATTCTTTGAGAGCCGCTTTCAAGCCCCCATAAACAAAACTTTAACC
>ERZ894209.799-NODE-799-length-13603-cov-21.026646_pt1 | contig 13603 bp, 7 predicted proteins | sample MGYA00380288_ERZ894209 | MGnify/ENA primary metagenome ERZ894209 (study PRJEB32331, sample SAMN06328482) | human gut metagenome | biome: human gut microbiome; feature: stool | host: Homo sapiens | collected 2013-12-13 ... | reverse complement strand
CGTATGAAGAAGAACAAAAATATTTTAAAGACAAAGAGCACCGGGAATTAGTCAGCAGAAATACAAGCATCTGTTTTGACGAGAGCAGAATGGAAGAGTGGACATTTGAGAATGCAGATATGTCAGATGCGGTAATGCATAAGGCAAAAAATTATGTTGATAACTGGGAGAAAATGAAAAGAAATCATATAGGCTGTTTGTTCTGGGGACCGGTTGGTACCGGGAAAAGTTATGTTGCCGGATGCATTGCCAATGAACTTCTTAAGCGGGAAGTAACGGTAAAGATGACAAATTTCAATACCATTATTGATGATATATTTCCACTGGCAGACAAAACGGAATATATCAATGCATTGGCTTCTTACCAGCTTTTGATTATTGATGATCTTGGAGTGGAACGAAATTCAGAATATGCGTTAGGAATTGTTTTTAGCGTCATAGACCGCAGGATCCGTTCGGGACGACCTTTGATCATCACAACCAATCTTCCGCTGAAAGAAATAAAAAGCGAGACCATGTTGGACAAAAGGCGTATCTATGATCGTATTTTAGAAATGTGTACACCAATGTATGTTGGAGGTACAAGTAAACGAGAAGCGATTGCAAGTATGAAAATGGAGAAAGCGAAAACGTTGTTGAATACAAAGAATGATCGTGTGTATTGCGGATAGAAGTGTATGCTACGCACGTTAAATAATAAGGGAAGGATTTTATGAGCAAACAACATGTTGCGATATGTGAAAAAGTGGCTCTTACAATTGAAGAGGCAGCAGAATACAGTAATATTGGACAAAACAGAATAAGTGGTCTTTTGAAAGAACCGAGATGTCCGTTTGTGCTTTACGTAGGCACGAAAAAACTTGTAAAGAGAAAAGAATTTGAAAAATTCATTTCGGAAAGTGTGGAAATATAAATGATTGACAGGAGATGGGGCAGGAGATGAGATGAAAATGAATATTCACAAAAATAAGATGCTATGGTATAATACAAGGTACTGTATTAGGGCTTCTTATGAGAGGAGCTGAAATATGGGAAAAGATTTAAAAGGCAAAGAACTTGGCAAGGGAATATCCCAGGAAAGTACGGGATTATACTCAGCCAGATTTGTAGATCGGTTTGGAAAGAGAAAACATAAACGATTCAAAAAGCTGCAAGAGTGCAGAGCATGGATTGCTGATGCGACTTATGTGGATGAACACAGTGATATTTCAATGCCATCAGATATGCTGGTCGATCAATGGTTTGATTATTGGATTGGGATAAAAAAGAAAACAGTCCGTTCAAATACTGTTCGCAATTATACGGAGAGATATATTAAAAATATTAAACCGGTAATTGGGAAGATGACACTATCAGACGTGAAACCACTTCAATGTCAGAAAATATTTTATGATATGGCAGATCAGGGGTATCGCACATCTACAATTTATCAGGCAAGAATTGCATTATACAATATGTTTGAGTATGCAAAAGAGAATGAAGTCTTGCGTAGCAATCCCTGTAAAAAATCTGTGAAAAGTGATATGGGAAAGCCTTCTGAGAAGAAGGTTGCTTTAACAAGAGACATACAAAAAACATTTTTACAATATGCAGAAAATCAAAGCTATGAAAATCAGTATCGTTTTATACTACAAACCGGATTGCGAACAGGCGAATTGGTAGGATTGAAATGGGAAGATGTCGATTTTAAATCCAAAACAATTCAGATTCGCAGAAGTATGGAATATCGTTACAGTGCAAAGGAGTGGCGTATCGGAGAACCAAAGAGTAAATCAGGTTACCGTACGATACCCTTAACAGAAGAAGCGGTTGCTATACTAAAAAAACAAAAAGAAAAGAATAAGAGGATTTCAGAAATTTCAACAGAATGGGAAGAATTTGTGTTTCTGTGTCGAAAAGGAACACCGGTTAAGAACAGTACATATGATACAGCGCTGTTTAAAATCTGTGATAAAGCAAAAATTCCAAAATTTTCGATGCATATCTTGAGACATACTTTTGCTACCAGATGTATTGAAGCAGGAATGAAACCGAAAACACTTCAGATGTTACTGGGCCATTCGAATATAGGAATTACGATGAACTTATATGTTCATACTACCGAGGAAGAAAAGAAAAAAGAAATGGACTTGGTAGCAGAAGCACTTATGGCAATGTAATGGCCCACTAAATGGCCCACTTGCAAAAGTAAGTATGCTGAAATCCCTTGAAATCAAAGGATTTATAGGAGGAAATATACAAAATGAAATTAGGAATCGTAGGATTACCGAATGTAGGAAAAAGTACTTTATTCAATTCACTGACAAAAGCAGGAGCAGAATCAGCCAACTACCCATTCTGTACCATCGATCCAAATGTGGGCGTTGTTACTGTACCGGATGAACGTCTGAATGTGCTTGGTGAGATGTATCACACCAAAAAGATCATCCCGGCAGCGATTGAGTTTGTAGATATCGCAGGTCTTGTAAAAGGTGCATCCAAAGGAGAAGGTCTTGGAAACCAGTTTCTTGCAAATATCCGTGAGGTTGATGCAATTGTTCATGTAGTACGTTGTTTCGAGGACAGCAATATTGTCCATGTAGACGGAAGTATCGATCCGTTGCGTGACATTGAGACGATCAACCTGGAGCTGATCTTTTCAGACCTTGAGATCCTGGAAAGAAGAATTTCCAAAGCAGTCAGAGCAGCAAGAAATGACAAGACGATCGCAAAAGAGCTGGCACTGATGGAAAGAATTAAAGCACATCTGGAAGATGGAAAGATGGCAAAGAGCTTTGATGATATCAATGACGAAGATGAACAGCAGTGGCTGGAAAGCTACAATCTTCTGACCTACAAGCCGGTCATTTTTGCTGCAAATGTGGCAGAAGATGATCTTGCAGATGATGGTACAAGTAATGCGGGAGTACAGGCAGTCCGTGAGTATGCAAAAAGAGAGGACTGCGAAGTATTCGTTGTATGTGCGGAAATTGAGCAGGAGATCGCGGAACTTGATGATGATGAAAAGAGCATGTTCCTGGAAGAACTGGGACTTAAGGAATCTGGTCTTGAAAAGCTGATCAAGGCAAGCTACAGCCTTCTCGGACTGATCAGTTACCTGACAGCAGGAGAACCGGAAGTCCGTGCATGGACGATCAAAAAAGGAACGAAAGCACCACAGGCAGCAGGAAAGATCCATTCTGATTTTGAAAGAGGATTCATCCGCGCTGAAATCGTATCCTATGATGACTTGATGGCATGTGGCACTTATAACGCTGCAAAAGAAAAAGGTCTGGTAAGACTGGAAGGTAAGGACTATGTTGTACAGGACGGAGATATTATCCTGTTCAGATTCAACGTATAATAGTTGTTAATAAAGTAATTGATAATGTATGGTGAGAGGCGGACAGATGTCCGTCTCTTTTATAATATAGGATAGTTAAAACTTACTACAGTTTGCATAAAACAACCCTGTGAAATACAGGGTTTGTACGTCAAAAGGAACAATCAGAACAGTAAAATGACTGGACTTTTCATATATGAACAGCTATAATAATATCGAACGAAAGTGTAGAAAAATTTTAACACAAGTAAAAGTTTTGACACAATCTAAGGAGGAACAAAGAAAATGGCAAGATCAATGAAGACCATGGATGGTAACCATGCAGCTGCTCATGCTTCTTATGCTTATACAGAAGTTGCTGCTATTTACCCGATCACACCTTCATCTGTAATGGCTGAAGCCACAGACGAATGGGCAACACAAGGAAGAAAGAATATTTTTGGTCAGACTGTTCAGGTAACAGAAATGCAGTCTGAAGCAGGTGCAGCAGGTACTGTACACGGCTCACTGTCAGCAGGTGCGCTTACTACTACTTACACAGCTTCCCAGGGCTTACTTCTTATGATTCCTAACTTATATAAAATTGCTGGTGAACAGCTTCCGGGTGTATTCAACGTATCTGCCCGTGCAGTAGCTTCACACGCTCTTAATATTTTTGGTGATCATTCAGATGTTTACGCCTGTCGTCAGACTGGATGCGCAATGCTCTGTGAATCCAGCGTACAGGAAGTTATGGACCTGACACCGGTTGCACATTGTGCAGCACTGAAAGGTAAAATTCCTTTCATTAACTTCTTCGATGGTTTCCGTACATCACACGAAATCCAGAAGATCGAAACATGGGATTACGAAGATCTGGAAGATCTCGTAGATAAGGATGCAATCAAGGAATTCCGTGCACATGCACTGAACCCAAACCATCCATGTGAAAGAGGATCAGCTCAGAACCCGGATACATTCTTCCAGGCTCGTGAAGCATGTAACCCATACTACGATGCTATGCCGGCAATCGTACAGGAATACATGGACAAAGTTAACGCTAAGATCGGAACAAACTACAAACTGTTCAACTACCATGGTGCAGAAGACGCTGAAAGCGTAATCATCGCTATGGGATCTGTTTGTGACACAATCGATGAAACAATCGATTACTTACTTGCTCAGGGCAAGAAGGTTGGTGTTGTTAAAGTTCGTCTTTACAGACCATTCTGCGCACAGGCACTTGTAGATGTAATTCCGGATTCTGTTAAGTACATCAACGTTCTTGACAGAACAAAAGAACCAGGATCTCTTGGAGAACCTCTGTACCTTGATGTTGTTGCAGCTCTTAAAGGAACTAAATTCGACGCTGTTAAGATCAACTCAGGACGTTACGGACTTGGTTCTAAAGATACAACACCGGCTCAGGTTGTTGCTGTATTCGAGAACGAAGCAAAAGCTAAATTCACAATCGGTATTGTTGATGATGTAACAGGACTTTCTCTTGAAGTAGGTGCTCCACTGGTTACAACACCAGAAGGAACAATCAACTGTAAGTTCTGGGGACTTGGAGCTGACGGAACAGTCGGAGCTAACAAGAACTCTATCAAGATCATCGGTGATAACACAGATATGTATGCACAGGCTTACTTTGATTATGATTCAAAGAAATCCGGTGGTGTTACAATGTCTCACCTCCGTTTCGGTAAGAAACCGATCAAATCTACTTACCTGATTCATAAAGCAAACTTTGTTGCATGCCACAACCCGTCATACATCAACAAATACAACATGGTTCAGGAACTTGTAGATGGTGGTACATTCCTTCTTAACTGCCCATGGACAGCAGAAGAACTTGACAAACATCTTCCGGGACAGGTTAAAGCATTCATCGCCAACCATGACATCAAATTCTATACAATCGATGGTATCAAGATCGGTAAAGAAATCGGACTTGGCGGACGTATCAATACAGTTCTTCAGTCTGCATTCTTCAAACTGGCTAACATCATTCCGGAAGAAGAAGCTATCGACCTTATGAAGAAAGCTGCAAAGGCTACATACGGTAAGAAAGGTGATAAGATCGTACAGATGAACTACGATGCTATCGATGCCGGAGCTAAGCAGGTTAACGCAATCGAAGTACCGGAAAGCTGGAAGAACTGCGAAGACGAAGGTCTGTTCACACCAGAAGTTAAGGGTGGAAGAGAAGATGCAGTAGCATTCGTTAAGAACATTCAGTCTAAGGTTAATGCTCAGGAAGGTAACACACTGCCTGTATCTGCATTCAAAGATTATGTAGATGGATCTACACCGTCAGGAACAGCTGCTTACGAAAAACGTGGTATCGCAGTAGATATCCCGATCTGGCAGTCAGAAACATGTATCCAGTGTAACCGTTGTGCATATGTATGTCCGCACGCTGCAATCCGTCCGGTAGCTCTTACAGAAGAAGAACTTGCAAAAGCACCAGAAGGACTGAAAGCAATCGACATGATCGGTATGCCGGGAATGAAGTTCACAATGACTGTATCAGCTTATGACTGTACAGGATGTGGCTCTTGTGCTAATGTCTGCCCAGGTAAGAAGGGTGAAAAAGCTCTTGTTATGGGTAACATGGAAGAGAACGCTGGAGAACAGGTATACTTTGACTTTGGTACAGAAATCGAAGTAAAACCGGAAGTTGTTGCTAAATTTAAAGAAAATACAGTGAAAGGATCTCAGTTCAAACAGCCACTGCTTGAGTTCTCAGGAGCTTGTGCCGGATGTGGAGAGACTCCATACGCTAAACTTGTCACACAGTTATTCGGTGACAGAATGTACATCGCTAATGCAACAGGATGTTCATCTATCTGGGGTAACTCATCTCCGTCTACACCTTACACAGTAAACTCTAAGGGACAGGGACCGGCTTGGTCTAACTCACTGTTCGAAGATGCTGCTGAGTTTGGTTACGGTATGTTACTTGCTCAGAAAGCAATCAGAGAAGGTCTGAAAGCGAAAGTTGAAGAAGTTGCTGCATCAGATAAAGCCAGCGAAGAAGCAAAAGCTGCTTGCAACGAATGGCTTGAAACATACGGATGTGGAGCTACTAACGGAACAGCTACAGACAAACTTGTTGCTGCATTAGAAGGATGCGACTGCCCGACATGCAAAGATATCGTTGAAAAGAAAGACTTCCTCGCTAAGAAATCTCAGTGGATCTTCGGTGGTGACGGATGGGCTTACGATATCGGATTCGGTGGTGTTGACCACGTACTTGCAAGTGGAAAAGACATCAACGTAATGGTATTCGATACAGAAGTTTACTCTAATACAGGTGGACAGTCTTCTAAGTCTACTAAGACTGGTGCTATTGCTCAGTTCGCAGCAGGCGGAAAAGAAACTAAGAAGAAAGACCTTGCTTCTATCGCAATGAGCTATGGTTACGTATACGTTGCACAGATCGCTATGGGTGCTGACTTCAACCAGACTGTAAAAGCTATCGCAGAAGCTGAAGCATATCCGGGACCATCCCTGATCATCGCTTACGCTCCATGTATCAACCATGGTATCAAGAAAGGCATGAGCAAAGCTCAGACAGAAGAACAGCTTGCAGTTGAATGTGGATACTGGAACAACTTCCGTTTCAATCCGGCAGCTGAAGGATCTAAGTTCACTCTTGACAGCAAAGCACCAGACCTTGTTGGATACGAAGACTTCCTTAACGGAGAAGTTCGTTACAACGCTCTTGCTAGATTCAATCCTGAAAAGGCTAAAGTTCTGTTTGCTAAGAACGAAGAAGAAGCAAAAGCTAGATATGCATATCTGCAGAAACTCGTTACACTGTACGGTTCTGAAGAATAAGATTGACTTGAATGAGGGGTCAGGGACGAAAGTCTCTGGCTCCTTTTGTCGTTGCACATTCAAAAGTCTGGGAGTGGTATGTGGTGGAAAGGGACTGGAAATTTATGTATAAATAGCAATTATCTCTTGCAAAAATGAAAATTTTATAGTATGGTTGATAAAGAAAATGATGAATATTCAGCTTGATAGAGGCGCGGGATTTATCAGTACCTTCTGAAAGATGCGGCAGGGAAGCCGACAGAAGAGAAAGGAAATACCGCCGAAGGAGCCGGAACCCCAACCCCGGTTTCTGGGACGATGCAGAAGATGCAGCGTACTGTCACACATGTGGAGCGCTATCGGAAGAACATTTAAGGAAGACTATACATGCCATGAATGCGTTTTGACGGTGCAAGCGTTATTCATGGCATTTTTATGTTTTAAAATAGGAGGTTTTTTAATTGAGAGAAAAAATGAAAAAGTTAAGCAGTCTGCTCGCAGCTATAATGATCTGCGTAATGGCAAGTCCCCTTGTCGCTTTTGCAGCAGACGCGGAGAAGTATGTACCGAAGATGTACGCCAGCATCTGGTCACTGGTTCCACCGGTGGTTGCGATCGCACTGGCACTGATTACAAAAGAAGTGTACAGCTCGTTATTTGTAGGGATTTTAGTGGGTGGAATGTTTTATTCCGGATTTTCCTTTGAAGGAACCATCACCCATATTTTTCAGGAAGGGATCGTAGGTGTTCTTTCTGACAGCTATAATGTGGGAATCCTGATTTTTCTGGTTGTCTTAGGAACCATGGTCTGCCTGATGAATAAGGCAGGAGGATCTACCGCATTCGGTGAATGGGCAAGTTCCCATATCAAGAGCCGTGTCGGTGCACAGCTTGCAACAATCGTCCTCGGTGTGCTGATCTTTATCGATGACTATTTTAACTGTCTGACAGTCGGAAGCGTGATGCGTCCGGTAACGGATGCGCAGAATGTTTCCAGAGCAAAGCTTGCGTATCTGATCGATGCGACAGCAGCTCCAGTATGTATCATTGCACCGATTTCATCCTGGGCAGCAGCCGTTACCGGTTTTGTAGAAGGTGAAGATGGATTTTCGATATTTATCCGTGCAATTCCATATAACTTCTATGCAGTCCTTACCATCGTGATGATGATTGCAATGGTTATGATGAAGGTTGAGTATGGTCCGATGAAGCTTCATGAAGATAATGCGAAAAAAGGTGATATTTACACTACACCGGACAGACCGTATGCAAATGCGGAGGAAGAGACAGTGGATAACTGTAAAGGAAAAGTAATGGATCTTTTGATCCCGATTATTTCACTGATCATCTGCTGTGTGATCGGAATGATCTACACCGGTGGGTTCTTTGACGGAGTCGGTTTTGTAGAAGCATTTTCAGGAAGTGATGCTTCCCAGGGACTGGTGTACGGAAGTTTCTTTGCTTTTGTGATCACAATCGTGCTGTATCTGGTAAGACGTGTGCTGAAATTCGATGAATGTATGGCATGTCTCCCGGATGGATTTAAGGCGATGGTTCCGGCAATCCTGATTCTTGTTTTTGCATGGACACTGAAATCTATGACAGACAGTCTTGGAGCGGCGGAATATGTAGCAGGTATTGTAGCCGGAAGTGCGGAAGGTATGGTAAATCTTCTTCCGGCAATCATCTTCCTTGTGGGATGCTTCCTTGCATTTGCAACCGGTACAAGCTGGGGAACATTCGGAATCCTGATCCCGATCGTGGTACATGCATTTGAAGGAAAGAATGAGACGATGATGATCATTGCCATCTCCGCATGTATGGCTGGAGCAGTTTGTGGTGACCACTGTTCACCTATTTCGGATACAACGATCATGGCATCTGCCGGTGCACAGTGCAATCATATTAATCATGTCAATACACAGCTCCCATATGCGGCAGGCTGCGCAGTGATCTCTTTTATCAATTATATTATTGCCGGATTTGTACAGAGTGCATGGATCGCACTTCCGACAGGAATCATCATGATGCTTGTATTTGTGACATTCATGAAATTTTTACAGAAAAAGCAGACAGCTGTTTTTTCACAGAAGAAAGAAGTAGAATAGAAAAAATGAGGAATGGCTTTCGTAGCTGTTCCTTATTTTATTTACGCGAGCAACGAGTCAAAGTCCGTGCTTGCACGAGACCTTGGCGACTGCCGCGATAACTTGAGAAACACGCGGAGCGTGTTTCTCATAGTTGGCGGAAAAGTCATAAAGAACTGGGGAGGTACAGCGGATTATGAAAAACAATTCCCACCAAGACCTTGTATCAAATCAAAGAAATGTGTACAATGTTATTTATGAGACTAACTACAGAACTTGGAGGAAATCATATATGGATTTAACAAAGCTTACAGCATATGAGATCATTGAGCACAGACCTCTTCCGGATCTGAAATCGGAAGGAGCACTTTTAAGACATAAAAAGAGCGGTGCGAGAGTGCTTCTGATCTCCAATGATGATGAAAATAAAGTATTTAATATCGGATTCCGCACACCGACAACGAATAGTACCGGAGTGCCACATATCATGGAACATACTGTTCTGTGTGGCTCGGAAAAGTTTCCGACCAAGGATCCGTTTGTGGAACTGGTAAAAGGATCTTTGAACACCTTTTTGAATGCGATGACTTATCCGGACAAGACAGTATATCCGGTTGCAAGCTGTAATGAAAAGGATTTTCAGAATCTGATGGATGTGTATATGGACGCAGTTCTGCATCCGAATATTTATAAACACGAAGAGATCTTCCGGCAGGAGGGATGGAATTATCACCTGGAGGAAGCAGATGGGGAGCTTTCTTATAACGGAGTTGTTTATAATGAGATGAAGGGAGCTTTTTCTTCACCGGATGGTGTCCTGGACCGTATGATCCTGAATTCTCTTTTCCCGGATACGACCTATGCAAATGAGTCCGGCGGAGATCCGGATGTGATCCCGGAACTGACTTATGAAGAATATCTGAATTTCCACAGAACCTATTATCATCCGTCCAACAGTTATATTTACCTCTATGGAAATATGGATATGGAAGAGAAATTAAATTGGCTGGATCAGGAATATCTGTCTGCTTACGATAGAAAAGAAGTAGATTCTGAGATCCATCTGCAGAAGCCGTTTGAGCAAATGCATGATATCACAAAGCCGTATTCGATCGCAAGTAATGAATCGACAGAAGATAACACCTATCTTTCCTACAATAAGGTCATTGGGACTTCTCTGGATGAAAAGCTGTATCTGGCATTCCAGATCCTGGATTATGCACTGCTTTCTGCACCGGGAGCACCAATTACAAAAGCACTTCTGGAAGCAGGAATCGGAAAAGATATCAGTGGGTCGTATGACAGCAGCACCTATCAGCCGATCTTCTCCATTGTGGCAAAGAATGCCAATGAAGAGCAGAAAGCAGAATTTGTAAAAGTGATCGAAGATACATTGAAGGCTATCGTAGAAAACGGAATGGACAAAAAGGCACTGGAAGCGGGAATCAATTACCATGAATTCCGTTACCGTGAAGCAGACTTCGGAGGCTATCCAAAGGGACTGATGTACGGTCTGCAGATATTTGACAGCTGGCTTTATGATGAGACAAAGCCGTTTATCCATGTGGAGGCACTGGACACCTTTGCGTTCTTAAAAGAACAGATCAATACCGGGTATTTTGAAAAGCTGATTCAGACATATCTTTTGGATAACCAGCATGGAGCACTGGTCACGATCGTGCCGGAACCGGGACGTACAGCCAGACTGGACGCGGAATTAAAAGAAAAACTGCAGGTATATAAAGAAAGCCTTAGCAGGGGAGAAATCGAAAAGTTGGTTGCAGATACAAAGCATTTACAGGAGTATCAGGAAGAACCGTCAAGTCAGGAGGATTTGGAGAAGATCCCGATGCTGACAAGAGCGGATATTTCCCGCGAGATCGCACCGATTTATAATGAAGAGATGAAGATTGCAGATATCCCGACGGTATTCCATGAGATTGAGACGAACGGGATCGGTTATCTGGATCTGATGTTTGACCTTTCGGATGTGCCGGAAAAGGATCTCCCGATGGTGGGGCTTCTGCAGGCAGTTCTCGGAATCATTGACACTGAGCATTATGAATATGGAGAACTTTTTAATGAAATCAACAGACACACCGGAGGAATCGGAACTTCTCTGGAGCTTTACCCGGATGTGACGAAAGTAAAAGAAAAAGAATTTAAGGCAACTTTTGAAATCAAAGGGAAAGCACTTTATGGACAGATTCCATTTGCCATCCGTATGATGAAAGAGATTCTGACAGCCTCGAAACTGGATGATGAAAAACGTCTGAAAGAGATTCTTTCTATGACAAAGACCAGATTGCAGGATCGTTTCCTGTCTGCAGGACATTCCGCAGCAGCACTCCGGGCAATGTCTTATAAGTCACCGATTTCAAAATTCAAAGATACGACGAATGGAATAGAATATTACCAGAATATCCGTGAGATGGAAGAACATTTTGATGAGAAAAAAGAAGAAATCATCAGCGGATTGAAGGCTTTGTCGGAATTGCTTTTCAGAAAAGGCAATGTAATGCTCAGTTATACAGCCTCAAGAGAGGGACTTGCCGTTTTGGAAGAGGAGATCGGAAGCTTAAAAGAAGCTCTTTATCCGGAGAGAACGCCAGAGAGCCGATGCATCCTGCACTGTGAAAAGAAGAATGAAGGATTTAAAACTTCTTCTAAAGTACAGTTTGCGGCAAAGGCAGGCAACTTTATCGACGCAGGGGAGGAATATAACGGGGCACTGCAGATCCTGAAAGTGATCATGAGTTATGAATACCTCTGGATCAATATCCGCGTAAAAGGTGGTGCGTATGGCTGCATGAGTAACTTCAATCGCATTGGTGAGGGCTATTTTGTATCTTACCGTGACCCGAATCTTGGAAGAACCCTGGAAATCTACGACGGAGTTCCGGAATATCTGGAGAACTTCACGGTCAGCGAACGCGATATGACAAAATATATTATCGGAACGATCAGCAACATTGATCAGCCGATGACTCCGGCAACCAAGGGAGACCGTTCCATGAACCTTTATATGAATCATGTCAGTGCAGAGATGATCAGAAAAGAAAGAGAACAGATCCTTACAGCAAACCAGGAGGATATCCGCGCACTTGCAGGTGTGGCACGTGCAGTGCTTGCAAATGATCAGATCTGTGTGATCGGAAATGAAGCAAAGATAGAAGAAGAAAAAGAATTATTTATGACAGTTGAGAATTTATTTTAGAAGGAGAATGCATGAGAGCAGATTTTAAATCAGGATTTGTAACGTTGATCGGCAGGCCGAATGTGGGGAAATCCACCCTTATGAACTATCTGATCGGTCAGAAGATAGCTATTACATCGAATAAACCACAGACTACCAGAAACCGGATCCAAACGGTACTTACGACCGATGAAGGACAGATTGTATTTGTCGATACACCGGGAATCCATAAGGCGAAGAACAAGCTTGGCACCTACATGGTAAATGTGGCAGAGCGTACCTTAAATGAAGTGGATGTGGTGCTGTGGCTGGTTGAGCCGAGTACCTTTATCGGAGCCGGAGAGCAGCACATTGTGCAGCAGCTTGGGAAGGTGACAACACCTGTCGTGCTGGTCATCAACAAGGCAGATACCGTGAAGAAGGAAGATATTCTTCCTTGTATCGCAAAATACAATGAAGTATACCAGTTTGCAGATATCGTTCCGGTATCTGCGAGAACCGGTGAAAATACAGACGAGCTTTTAAAGGTCATCATGAAATATCTTCCGTATGGACCGCAGTTTTATGATGAAGATACCATTACCGACCAGCCGGAAAGGCAGATCGTGGCAGAGCTGATCCGTGAGAAAGCACTGCACTGCCTGAATGAGGAGATTCCACATGGAATTGCGGTATCGATCGAGAAGATGAAGGCGCGTAAAAAAGTGATAGACATTGAAGCAACGATCATTTGTGAGCGAGACTCCCACAAGGGAATCATCATTGGCAAGCAGGGATCCATGCTGAAAAAGATCGGCAGTACGGCGCGATATGAGATCGAGCAGATGCTCGGATGTAAGGTAAATCTCCAGCTTTGGGTAAAAGTAAAGAAAGACTGGAGAGACAGTGATTTTCTGATCAAGAACTTCGGATATAGAGAAGACGAGTAAAAAATGTCAAGGTGTTTCTCTGAAAAACAGTTGGCAGATATTACGCAGTATAGCATCTGAAAATATGGGAGAACCTAATCTTAAAAGGCATAAGAAAAAGATGAGGTGACCGAAGGATGAATCAGGAATACTGGGATCAGTTTGCAAGAACAGGACGGGTGGAGGATTATCTCTCCTACCGGGAAAAGGAAGTCTGCAAAGTGAAAACGGAGAAATACGGGGACAAATGCAGTGAATCAGTTAACAACAATGACAGGGATGATTC
>ERZ894209.779-NODE-779-length-13806-cov-23.292124_pt1 | contig 13806 bp, 14 predicted proteins | sample MGYA00380288_ERZ894209 | MGnify/ENA primary metagenome ERZ894209 (study PRJEB32331, sample SAMN06328482) | human gut metagenome | biome: human gut microbiome; feature: stool | host: Homo sapiens | collected 2013-12-13 ... | reverse complement strand
GATTAATTTTGTGATAAATATCAAAAATCTTATGCGGGTTACTGTAAATCAGACAAATGATATGGCAAAATACTGTAAAAATCATATTTTATATAACGGACGAATATACATTAATAAAACTTTATTTTAAATGAATGGAGGAATAATTTTGAACGATAACGATTTCAGAAATGAAAGTCAAAGATATTTTGATGAAATGATGAAGCTGTATGCAAAAAGCGGAAATGCGAATTCTAATGCGGAAGGGGTACAGTCCGGACCATCATCTGCTTTAGGTAATTCAATACCTGTGAATAATAATTCAGCGACTCAAAGGATAAATAATGCGGAAAGAATGTCTGATAATAATATGTCAGAGCCTGAAATAAATTTAAATGAGGTTAGAGAAATGCCGCAGGGACAAACGGGTACGGAGCGGCAGCAAAGTATGATGAGAGAAATGCCGCAGGGGCAAACGGGTACGGAGCAGCAGTCAAGCGTGATGAGAGAAATGCCGCAGGGGCAAACGGGTACGGAGCGGCAGCCAGGCATGATGAGAGAAATGCCGCAGGGGCAAACGGTCACGGAGCAGCAGTCAAACATGATGAGAGAAATGCCGCAGGGGCAAACGGTCACGGAGCAGCAGTCAAGCATGATGAGAGAAATGCCGCAGGGGCAAACGGGTATGGAAACACAGAATAGGTTGATGAGGGAAACTATGGATAGAAACGGCGATGATTCTCAGAAAAGCGCCGTTGAGAGATTGGCAGAAAATATTTTTTCCGAAGCAGAAATTTCTAATATGGAAAACGATGTAAGGGAAGACGAATCTAATTTTGAAAATCGTTTTCCGTCGCCTATTATACCTGATTTTATTAGGCAGTCATCACCGCGGCAGGAGAATAGGCCCGTTACAATAACAGAACCCGGTATATCATCAAGGACTACCGGTCGAACGGTTAATCCTGTAAACAGCGAGCATGGTTTTTTAAAGGTTGAGGTTAGAACCGGCGAAAACGGAATACCGGTATCGGGAGCAGCAGTCTCAGTAACAAAAAAGAACGGAAAAGAAGAGGATATAATGTTTACGGGAATTACCGATGAAAGCGGTTCTGTTCCGATTATAGAGCTTCCGGCTCCGCCTATGGGAACAGATAACACTCCGGAATCGTTTGAGCATTATGAAACATATATGGTGAGCGCCTATTCAAACGGCTTTTACCGCGAAGTCAGTGAAAATGTTCCGATATTTTCCGGAATAACTTCGATACAGAGGTTTAATCTGATACCGGAGCCTTTTAATTATGACGATATGGGGCGGTCAATTGTAATTGAAAATACTGAACCTGATTTCTAATTGCATGATTTTACCGCCGACTATAAAGAAGGAGAAATTTTTATGACAGGAGAACCTTTTATTCCGGAAACAATAATCGTGCATCTTGGCAGACCTGATGAGGACGCCAGAAACGTTACGGTCAGCTTTCCGGATTATGTGAAAAATGTGGCGAGCAGCGAGATTTTTCCTAACTGGCCTGAAAATGCGCTGAGAGCTAATATATATACTATCGTTACATTCGCTCTTAACCGCGTTTACACGGAATGGTACCGTTCAAAGGGATATGATTTTGATATTACGGATTCTACGCAGTATGATCAGAAGTTTATATTCGGTCGTGAAGTTTTTGAAAATATAAGCAATATAGTAGACGAGATATTCAACGATTACATAGTACGTCAGGGAAATGTCGAGCCTCTTTTTGCACAGTTCTGCAACGGCACAACCGTAACCTGCGACGGGCTTTCTCAATGGGGAACGGTTGATCTTGCCGAAAGAGGCTATACGCCTTATCAGATTCTTCAATATTATTACGGGGAAGATATTAATATTGTTCAAAACGCGCCGATCTCCGCGGCAATTCCGTCTTTTCCTGAAATAGATCTCAAAACCGGTATACAGTCAAACGAGGTCAGAGACGTTCAGATTCGGCTGAACCGTATTTCAAGAAATTATCCGGCGATACCTAAAATACCGGTTACAGACGGTATTTATGACGACAGTACCGAGGAGGCGGTAAAAAAGTTTCAGGAAATTTTTAATCTTCCCGTAACCGGTACTGTCAATAAGGCTACATGGTATAAAATTATGTACATTTATACAAGCGTAAAAAAGCTTGCGGAGCTTAATTCCGAGGGTCTTAGCGTGGAGGATATTCAGAAGCAGTATATAACGGAGCTGAGCATAGGAATGCAGACTCCGGAGGTAAGAGTTCTTCAGTATTTTCTGGCGGTAATCGGCGCATATTACGCCGCCGTAATGCCCGTCGATATTACCGGTTATTTCGGAGAGCAGACGGAACGTTCTGTAAGGTCTTTCCAGCAGGTTTACGGTCTTCCGCAGACGGGAACGGTAGACAGGCAGACATGGGTTGATATTTACAGAGCCTACGAGGGCATCGTGGAATCCATACCGATTACGGACGGCTCCGATGTTATTCTATATCAGGGCAGAGTACTCAGAGAAGGCATGACGGGGGAGGATGTTAAAATTCTTCAGGAATATCTTTCGTTTATTAATCAGACATTTCCTAATATACCGGCAGTGGAGAATACGGGTTATTTCGGTCCGGTAACGCGTTCGTCTGTTCTTGCGTTTCAGCGGCAGTTCGATCTGCCGGTCAACGGAATAGTTGGAGGACCGACTTGGAACGAGATAGCGGGCGTTTATTCCGATTTAAAATATGGTTTTGACAAAAGGCCATATCAGAATCCCGGATATGTTATTCAGTGAGAGGGAGGAAATGTGAATTATGTTCAGCGACGAACAGCTTAGGCAGCATATAAGAGAGCTTCAGCAGTTTTTATTTGGAATTTCGCATTATAATGTGAGAATTCCTGTTATTATTCCGGATGGAATATACGGCGCGGAAACCGCGGGAGCTATCAAAATATTTCAACAGGAATATGGGTTAATGCCGACGGGAGAAGTAGACAGGTATACATGGGATAAACTGGCAGACGTACACAGGGAGATTTTCATAAATATAATAAGACCGGACGCTTTCAGGAAAAATTCCTTGCTGATACCGGGCAGCGCAGGGCCGGTCGTTTATCTGGTTCAGGTCATGCTTAATACTATATCGGATAGGTATGATAATATTCCTCCGTTAGGTTTAACAGGTATATATGACGAACCTACAGAAAAATCCGTTAATATGTTTAAGGAGGTAACAGGCGACCGCAATAATTACGAAGGGATCGACGCAGAATTATGGAATGAAATCGTTTCAGCGTTTAATAAACTGGTATAGTTAAAAAATCCTCCTAAATCATAGGAGGATTTTTACATTTTATGGATATAAATATTATTTGATAAGCGTTTTTGCCGTTTCTATAGCATCATATGAATTTATTGCGCCGTCGTATTTAACATTTTACATGAATAATAATTTACAAATTTCGAGTTATTTCTTTAATTGATGTTTACAATTTTTAAACGGCATGATATAATGTATTTATATAATAATCAAGGATTGTGCAGTATATAACTTTCGGGGGACGGCGGAATGTTTGCAAAAATCAATAGTCTTGGTCTTTTCGGACTTAACGCTTTCAGCGTAGATGTAGAAGTTGAAATAAGCAGGGGTATACCTGTTTTTGATATTGTAGGTCTGCCGGATTTGGTAGTCAGGGAAAGCAGAGAGCGCATAAAGGCTTCTATGAGGAGCTGCGGTATGGAGTTTCCCGTAGCGAGGGTAATGGTGAATCTTGCGCCGGCAGGAACCCGTAAAAGCGGATCTGTTCATGATACGGCGATTTTTATGGCGGTAATGAAAGCCGCGGGATATATAAACGCGGAGCTGGATAGCTTCTGCTTTATCGGAGAGCTTTCACTAAACGGAGATCTGCGTCCTGTAAACGGCGTTCTGCCGATGGTTCTGCTTGCAAAGGAAGAGGGAATGAAAGGGGTATTCGTTCCTTCGGAAAACGCTTTTGAAGCGACGGTAGCCGACGGCATTGATATTTACGGGGTTTCGGATATAAAAGAGCTGATAGAGCATTTTACAAGTTCCCGCCGTATAAAAAAATCCGGAAAATTCAAGCTGCCCGTCAGGGACAAAGGCCCTACTCTGGATTTTGCTGATGTTAAGGGCCAGCGAACGGCCAAGGCCGCTCTTGAAATTGCGGCCGCCGGAGGACATAACGCTCTTTTAATAGGTACTCCGGGAAGCGGAAAGAGCATGCTTGCAAAAAGAATGCCTTCTATTCTGCCGGATATGACCTTTGACGAGTCGATAGAAACGACAAAAATACATTCTATTTCCGGAATGCTTGATCCTGCTTCTCCGTTTGTGACTTCAAGACCGTTTAGGGCTCCTCATCATACGATTTCTTCAGCAGGGCTTGCAGGCGGAGGAACAATTCCTAAACCCGGTGAAATTTCCATTGCTCATAATGGTCTGCTTTTTCTGGACGAGCTTGCGGAATTTGACAGAAGGACTCTTGAAATACTTCGCCAGCCTCTTGAGGACGGCAGAGTGACTATTTCAAGAGCCTCCGGAACTGTCGTTTATCCTGCTTCAATAATGCTTATTGCGGCGATGAATCCTTGTCCCTGCGGATATTACGGGCATCCAAGCGGAAAATGCAGGTGCAGTCATAAGCAGGTGGCCAATTATCTTTCAAAGATTTCGGGACCTATGCTGGACAGATTCGATCTGCACATAGAGGTTGCTCCTGTCGAATTCAGCGATATATCGTCCGATAAGAAGGAGGAATCCTCGGCGGAGATCAGAAAAAGGGTTTCATCCGCAAGGGATATTCAGAATGAACGGTTTAAAGGAACCGGTATTACCTGCAATGCTAAAATAACTCCTGACCGTCTTAACGGTTTTTGCCCTATGGACGATAAGGCAAAAGCTTTTATAGGAATGGCCTTTGACCGTCTTGGATTATCTGCCAGAGCTTATGACAGGCTATTAAAAGTAGCAAGGACTATTTCGGATCTGAACGGCTGCGAAAAAATAGAGAAAGAACATATATCCGCCGCGATACAGTTTCGCAGTCTTGACAGAAAATACTGGAGCGGCGAAGAACAAAAGTAAAAAATTGAAAGGCAGCAAAATTTATGAAACCCATTTTAAAAAAATTCTCAGGCTTTTACAGGCGGCTTGATAAAGGCCTGCTGGTAGTTGTTACGGTTTGCTCGGTAATAAGCGTCGTGCTGCTGTATTCTCTTTATAAAAATGAAGTAGGCGGCATTGAAAGCGGCTATTATGTTACTCAGCTTGTTTCAACCGCACTCGGAATCGTCGTATGTCTTATAGTAGCTTCCATTGATTATCATACGCTGTCGAGGCTGTGGTTTTTATATGCTCCCGCGGCGCTTTTTCTTGTTCTGCTGACGTTTACAGGTCTTGGCCTTCAGAGAGCTGGTGCAGACGATAGGGCATGGCTTAATCTCGGATTTACAACAATACAGCCGTCGGAGCTTCTTAAGCTCGCTTTTATATTTACGTTTTCATTTCATCTGTCAAAGGACGAGGCCAATATTAACCGTCCGCTTCATCTTCTGCTGATTCTTATTCATGCGGCTGTGCCGATAGGTCTTATAGTCCTTCAGGGAGATTATGGAACGGCTATGGTATTTTTGGTTATGTTTATAATAATGCTGTTTTCTGCGGGACTTTCAATTAAATATATAATTGCGGCTATTGTTATAACGCCTCCGATAATTTATATCCTTTGGAATTATGTTTTGCAGTCGCTGCATAAAAATCGTATTCTTGTTCTGTTACACCCGGGTACGGATCCTATGGGTTTGGAATATCAACAGGATCTGGGACTTGCTTCTCTCGGAGCAGGCGGTCTTTTCGGAAAAGGTCTTTTCGGGGGGAATGATTACGTAGAGGTACCGGAAATACATAATGATTTTATTTTTGCTTATATAGGTCAGGTATTCGGATTTGTCGGAGCGATTGCCGTTATCATATTGCTTGCTTATATTTGCATTAAAATATTAAACGACAGCCGTAATACAATGGACAAGTTGGGAAAGCTTATATGCTTAGGGACCTTTGCGATGATTTTCACCCATTGTTTTATGAATATAGGCATGGTTTTAAAGGTGATGCCTGTTATCGGAATACCGCTTCCGTTTTTTAGCGCCGGAGGTACCGCCTTGGTAAGTATGTATGTATCTATAGGAATGGTGCTGAGCTGCTGCGCTCATAATAATAAGAAATACAGAATGTTTTACGATGAAGATTAAAGGATCTGATAATGGATACTAAAGATATAATAAAAAAGATTGCAAAGGTTCATGAAGCGACTACCGATGAGATTTCCGCTGTGATAAAAAACAGTGAAAACGACGGTTTCCTGTTTGAGTGCGCGGATAAAGTCAGAAGAGAGGCGTATGGAACAGATGTTTATATCAGAGGCTTAATAGAATTTACAAACTATTGTAAAAATAATTGCTTCTACTGCGGTATCAGGCGTGACAACAGGAATATTAAGCGATATCGGCTTTCAATAGATGAAATTATGGAATGCTGTGAAGAGGGATATAAGCTCGGCTTTCGCACCTTTGTGCTTCAGGGAGGCGAGGACGCGGGCTTTACTGACGATATACTCTGTAATATGATATCAGGAATCAAAAAAAGATATTCTGACTGTGCAGTTACGCTTTCACTGGGAGAACGGACGGAGGAAAGCTATAAGCGTCTTTATGACAGCGGCGCGGACAGGTATCTTCTGCGTCATGAAACGGCTTCAAAGGAGCATTACGGCATGCTGCATCCACCTGAAATGTCTTTTGAAAGACGGATTGAATGTCTGAATAGTCTAAAAAAAATCGGTTTTCAGACAGGAGCCGGATTTATGGTGGGCTCTCCTTTTCAGACAACTGAAAATCTTGTATCAGATCTGCTGTTTATAAAAAGCCTTAAGCCTGAAATGGTAGGCATAGGTCCATTTATACCTCATAGTGAAACTCCTTTTAAGGATTATCCTCAGGGATTGCTTCGCGATACTTTAATTATGGTGGCTCTTACAAGGCTTATTCTTCCGAACGCTTTGATACCGTCGACAACGGCGCTCGGAACAATACATCCCGAGGGACGTGAGCTTGGATTAAAAGCGGGAGCAAACGTTGTTATGCCTAATCTTTCGCCCGTTAGATTCAGAAAGCTTTACGCGCTTTATGACAATAAGATATGTACCGGCGATGAATCCGCACAGTGCAGAATGTGCCTCGAGGGACGTGTAAAAGCCGCCGGATACAATATTGTAACGGATAGAGGTGACTGGCGTGTTCAATGAGTTTTCCAGAACAGAGCTGCTTTTGGGGGAAGAAAGCATGAATAAGCTTAGAAATTCTCATGTGGCTGTTTTCGGAATAGGAGGAGTAGGCTCTTATATCGCGGAGGGACTTGCAAGGTGCGGCGTTGGAAAGCTTACCCTTATTGATAACGACGAGGTTGTATTAACCAACCTTAATCGTCAGATTATCGCGCTTCATTCGACAATAGGAATGAAAAAAACAGACGCCGCGAAAAAAAGGATATTGGACATAAACCCAAATTCGGAGGTTTATGCTGTCGATTGCTTTTATACAGGCGGCGAGGTTGAATTAACGGAATTCGATTATATCGCCGACGCTATAGATACGGTCTCTTCAAAGCTTGCGCTGATTGAAAACGCATACAGGCTTGGAATTCCCATAATATCCTCTATGGGTACAGGCAATAAGCTTGATCCTTTAAGGCTTACCGTAACCGATATTTATGAAACACGGGTATGTCCGCTTGCAAAGGTTATGCGATATGAGCTGAAAAAAAGAAATGTAAAAAATCTTAAGGTAGTTTATTCTACTGAACAGCCATGCGCTCATAAAACAGAAAGCACGGAGGTTGCTTATAAAAGAAAGACGATCGGCAGCGTGTCTTTTGTGCCGTCCTGTGCCGGCTTGATAATTGCCGGAGAAATTATTAAGGATTTATGCTGAAAACAGTTGAAATTTTACCGGATTAATGGCATAATATATATAATTAAATTTCAGAGCTGCCAGAAAAGCTTACAGCGGCAGTTTCTTTCTGATTTAAAAAATATCCGATTAGGCAGACAGATTTTAAAATCTGCCAAAGGCGATTAAAACATGATAGGAGCTAATATATGGAACATCAGTTTTGCTTGATACTTGATTTCGGAGGACAGTATAATCAGCTTATTGCAAGAAGAGTCCGTGAATGCGGGGTTTATTGTGAAGTAAAAAGCTATAAGACCTCCATTGAAGAAATTAAGGCTTTAAATCCTGTGGGTATTATTTTTACAGGGGGACCAAACAGCGTTTATGATGAAAAGTCCCCTCATATAACAAAGGAAATCTTTGAACTGGGAATACCTATTCTGGGAATTTGTTACGGCTGTCAGCTGATGGCTGTTGCGCTGGGCGGCAGGGTTACAGCGTGCGTTACGTCGGAATATGGAAAAACGGAAACCTTTTATGATAAATCAAGCCGTATTTTCGGCGATATAGGCGAACTTCCGGACAAGGGTATTTCATGGATGAGTCATACTGATTACATATCTGAGATTCCGGAGGGGTTTAAAATTACGGCGCATACAGCCGACTGTCCTGCGGCGGCTATGGAAAACAATGAAAAAAAGCTGTATGCCGTTCAGTTTCATCCGGAGGTCAATCATACCGATTTCGGTCTTGAAATGATAGACGGCTTTTTAAAAAATGTGTGCGGCTGCCGCGGCGACTGGAGCATGAAAAATTATGCTAAGACTGCTATTGCACAGATTCGTGAGAAGGTAGGAAACGGTAAGGTGCTGCTGGCTTTATCCGGAGGAGTTGATAGCTCCGTAGCCGCCGCCCTGCTTGCAAAGGCTGTCGGAAATCAGCTTACATGCATTTTTGTTGATCATGGATTTATGCGTAAAAATGAAGGAGACGAGGTTGAAGCCGCATTTGAAGACAGCGGTATGAATTTTATAAGAGTTAACGCCAAGGAGCAGTTTATGTCTAAATTACGCGGAGTTTCGGATCCTGAAACAAAGCGAAAGACAATCGGAGAAGAATTTATACGTGTTTTTGAGCAGGAAGCAAAAAAAATCGGAAAGGTAGATTACCTTGTTCAGGGAACTATTTATCCGGATGTTATAGAAAGCGGAGCAGGAGATGCCGCGGTTATCAAATCCCATCATAATGTGGGAGGACTGCCGGATTACGTTGATTTCAAGGAAATAATAGAGCCTCTTAGAATGCTGTTTAAGGACGAGGTACGTCAGCTCGGTATCGAGCTTGGACTTTCAGAGGTTTTAGTTTGGCGTCAGCCGTTTCCGGGACCGGGACTTGCAATCAGGATTATCGGCGATATTACTGACGATAAGCTTGAAATCCTCAAGGATGCGGATTATATATTCCGTGAAGAAATTGCAAAAGCCGGTCTTGAACGCAGTATACATCAGTATTTTGCAGTTCTTACTAATATGCGTTCTGTTGGCGTAATGGGAGACAGCCGTACCTATGATTATACAGTTGCGCTGAGAGGCGTTACAACGACAGATTTTATGACCGCTGATTTTGCGAAGATTCCTTATGAGGTTTTAGAAATTGCAGCTTCAAGAATAGTTAACGAAGTTAAAAATGTAAATCGTATTGTTTATGATATAACTACAAAGCCGCCTGCTACTATTGAGTGGGAGTAAAATGAAACACCGTAAAAACCCAGTATTTATGCGGGTTTGCGGCACTTGAAGAAGTCTTTTGATAACAATTTGATAACAGTTATATCAGAGCGATTATTCTCGCTATCCAGTGGTTTGTGGGTAAGAGAATGATAAGAAATGGCTTTTAGATATAACAATCCATATTAGAACGCCCTTAGCTGTGGGGAACACGGCTAAGGGCGTTTTGTCGTGCTTAGATAAATTTATCGGAAAGAGAGGTTAATGATTTATTTATTTGTTTTAGAGCAGATAACTCATCTTTGATTTGGGGTTCAAGGCTTAAAATTTTATGGAGATAGTTTAAATCTACTTTATATTGTTCAGTAAAGGTTTGGTTGCAAGTAGAGTAACATATTTCAATATCCAACTCAGTTTCATTGAAGTTTGAAAAATCAAAGACAGTTCCAATATGTTGTTGTGGGGCAAGAAAAATGTTGTTTAGTTTGGAGATGTTAAAATCATCTATGTCAGATTGACCAGCTTTTTTCCAATCTAAATCGGGGGTGATTTTTAATGACAAAAGTTTTGCAGGGGAATTACCAAAGTTTTTGATAATTAAGTCATGGGTTATACTCGTTACACTTTTTTGAACATAAAATATGAGATTACCACGATTTTGCTCGAAATATTGTTTTTGCTGCTCATTTAGCTGTTTTTTCATTTCGGATAAATTTTTGTAAGTCAAAATGACCGCAATTATAGATGCTACTAATGCTAAGAAACTGACTACAATTCCTATGCATTGAAAAAGTGTTGAATGCCATTCAGCAGGTGTCATACTTGTTCTCCTTTTTAGTTAGTGTTTTAGGATTATTTATCTTTTAGGTGGTTTTTAAATGTTTCAGCAAGTGCGTCACTAAGTTCCTGTGAGGGTACTTTCGCCCAAAGCTGTGTGGTGTCGTACTTCGGGTAGTGGTAACGCCATTGGTCGTACTGTTCTCTGTCGATTTCTTCGGCGTTTAACTTGTCCGCCTGCTCTTTCCAAGCATAGAGCATTTTCAGCAATTCGGCAGCGTCCTTGCCTTTATCCTTGTTGACTTTCAGACAGACTTCACCGTCTGTTTCGCTAACAGTCAGACCGTAAATATCCTCAAGGGTAAATAAGGTGTGCATAAGTCCGATGTAGTTGTCAATGTCAGGAACATCAAGAGCCTGCGGTGCAACATTGAGAGCCTGTGCTAATGCGGAAGTAAGCTCTGCCTTTGGTTTCCGTGTTCCCGTTTCATACTGTGCTAAACGAACATCAGCACTTCTTTCAGGGAAGCCGACAGCCGTACCGAGATACTTCTGTGTCATTCCACGCATAAGTCTGAAAAAATGTATTCTTTCGCCGATAGCCATAATGTTTCACTCCTTGTTTATGTATCTGCAAATAGTATAAGAACTTGTCAAGCATCGGGTAGTATTTTCTTTGAAAATCTCCACCCTTTCCTGCTTGACAAAACCTTGTACTGAATGCAATTTCATTCTGCATTCAGTATAGCAGATATGTTTAGGGAAAGTCAATAGAAAATGAAACAAAAAAGTTTAATATTTTCTTTGCAACCACTTGACACAAACAAAAATGCTTAGTATAATCAGAATACAAAATTAAACTATTATGCTTAGTAAAAAGAAAGGAGGATTGTATGGAAAACAGATTTATCCGTGCAGATGATGTAGCACGGGAGCTTGATGTATCAAAGCCTTATGCTTACAAACTTATTCGACAATTAAATGAGGAATTGAAAGCAAAGGGTTTTGTTACGATTGCAGGGCGTGTAAACCGCCAGTATTTTTATGAAAGGCTCTACGGAGCAGGAAAGGAGAGTAAATAATGCCAGTATTCAAAAATGAGGACAACGGCACTTGGTATGTGATGGCTCGCTATGTGAATTGGAAAGGCGAACGCAAGCAGAAATGCAAGCGTGGATTTGCCACAAAGAAAGAAGCACAGGAATGGGAGCGAATGTTTCAGTTGCAAACTTCTTCCGACCTTGATATGAGTTTTGAAGCCTTTACAGAACTGTATATCAAGGATGTGAAAAATCGTCTGAAAGAAAACACTTGGCTGACAAAGGAGCATATCATTCGCACGAAGATACTGCCCTTTTTCGGTAAGTTGAAAATCAGCGAGATTTCCACAAAGGAGATTATCACTTGGCAGAATGAAATGCTTGCCTATCGTGACGAGAAGAAAAAGCCGTACTCTCAGACCTATCTGAAAACGCTGCATAATCAATTATCAGCTATTTTTAATCACGCTGTACGCTATTATGAGCTGCGTTCCAATCCTGCGGCAAAAGTGGGAAATATGGGGAGTGAGGAACACAAGGAAATGAAATTCTGGACAAAAGAAGAATATAAAAAGTTTGCCTTTGAGATGATGGATAAGCCTGTTTCCTTTTATGCTTTTGAAATGCTCTACTGGTGCGGCATTCGTGAGGGTGAGTTATTGGCTCTGACCGCCGCCGATTTCAACTTTGATAAGGAAACGGTTACAATTAACAAATCTTATCAGCGTTTACACGGCGAAGATGTGATTACCACGCCGAAAACAAAAAAGAGCAATCGCACGATTAAAATGCCGAAATTTCTCTGTGAGGAAATGCAGGAATATCTCGGTATGCTCTACGGCTTGAAAAAGAAAGACCGTATCTTTACAGTAACGAAAAGTTATCTTCATCACGAGATGGATAGAGGGGCAAAAGCCGCAGGCGTGAAGCGTATTCGCATTCACGATTTGAGGCATAGTCACATTAGTTTGCTGATTGATATGGGATTTTCTGCGGTGGCGATAGCAGACCGTGTCGGACACGAAAGTATTGAAATCACTTATCAGTACGCTCACTTATTTCCGTCAAAGCAGACGGAAATGGCAAATAAATTAGATGACTTGGGGAAAGGAGATTTTTAAAATGTCAGCGAAAAACAGAGATGGTAAAAACAGATGGAGAAATATCACAGTAGGGTTTCGGGTATCGCCCGAAGAAAATGAACTCATTAACAAAGCGGTAGCATTATCAGGATTGCCGAAGCAGGAATACTGTTATCGCCGCTGTTTAAATCAAGATGTGGTAGTACAGGGGAATCCGAGAGTATATAAGGCTCTGAAACAGGAACTTGCAGCCGTCATTGCAGAGCTACAAAGGATTGAAGCAGGAAACGGTGTAGATGAGGAATTGCTGAATATAATTGAATTGATTGCCGTTATCCTCGGAGGAATGAAAGGAGATGGGGAGAATGGAGAATAAAAAAGAAATGACCACTCCGAATGTATCTGCGGCAACAGATACGGAGCGGTCACTTTCTAAATGTACTGACAATAGTATATCCGACTATGACGAAAATATCAAGGACTTTGAAGAAATGCAGAGGGAAATGCTGCGGCAGTTATCTCCCTCGTATCTCAAGACGGTATCAATGGCAGCTCTATATGAAACGGTGTTTGATATTCAGATGCCATTGATTGACGGTCTGCTTGGGCGTGGAACGTATCTCTTTGTAGGCTCTCCGAAAGTAGGGAAAAGCTTTATGATGGTACAAATCGCCTATCATATCAGCATAGGAATACCATTGTGGGATTATAAGGTGCGAAAAGCAACGGTGCTTTATTTTGCCCTTGAAGATGATTAACCTCGTTTGCAGAAACGATTGTTTCAGATGTACGGTGCAGAAGAAACAGGCAATCTATATTTTGCAACGGAGTGTAAAACAGTCAATGGTGGTTTGGAAGAACAAATCAGAGGATTTATGCAGGAACATCCCGACACAGGTTTAATAATCATAGACACCTTGAAGCGTGTCCGTGAAGCTGGCGGAGCAGATTACAGCTACGCAAGTGACTATGATATTGTGGCAAGGCTCAAAGCCTTAGCAGACAGTTACAAAGTTACAATGCTTATCGTTCATCATACCCGAAAGCAAAAATCGGAAGATATTTTTGATATGATTTCGGGAACGAACGGACTGATGGGTGCGGCAGACGGAGCGTTTGTTCTCAGCAAGGAAAAAAGAACTTCCAATAATGCCACGCTTGATGTGGCAGGTAGAGACCAGCAGGATATGAAAATTCATCTTGTAAGAGATACTGAGCGTTTAGTGTGGAAC